>Ga0307512_10000988_pt1 | contig 41839 bp, 32 predicted proteins | sample 14_EM_MG_FD_200267 | JGI IMG/M metagenome (GOLD analysis project Ga0307512, IMG submission 200267) | Populus trichocarpa ectomycorrhiza microbial communities from riparian zone in the Pacific Northwest, United States - 14_EM | ecosystem: Host-associated > Plants > Roots > Unclassified | place...
CTCACGGCCGGGTAGTATCATATCTTCTCACTTTCTTCCTAGGCTCCTCGAGCTAGAACGGTTCTTTCTCACGAATTCCGTCGTGGCCAGATTGACCGTATGTATATATATAGAGATACTCCAATAATGCATGCCATATTATAAGGTAGCGAATCTTGTGACTGTAACAAAGATGAATATGATATAAGAAATGCCTTGTGCTTATGGAACCCTAAGAACCACTGCTTTGAGAATACGGCACCAAGTCTCCCGCAGAGCTGCACAGCGGTCTCAGCTGCTCCAAAATTTGACTATCCTAATAGTCAAATCTCGTAGCCTCCTGAATGCACCTCCATAACTGCAGGTGCTTTCAGGAGCATCTGAGAATGCTCTTGCAGAGTCTGAGGAAGAAACGGCGAAACCGCGATCGGAGGGCGATGTGCAATGCGACGCGTGGTATTGACGCCGGGCGCGGAGTAATCTGCCACCGGGGTGTCTCTGACGGCTCTGACGGAGCGCGTCCACTCTGACGGAGCCATTCCGCCCGGACGGAAATGTTTTTTGCTGATGGGGAGGGTATTGAAATCTGTTTTGGCGATGAAGGTGGCCTAAGATTCCTTTATGACCGACTGCAACTTCTCAGCGGTGCGATTACCCAGGACGCCTGACCAAAAATCATTGATGCTCTGTTGACACTCATTTTCATGAACGGGCAGGGAGATTATTCCAATCTGTTTTGCCTATAAAGGCGGCCAAAGATTGCTTTATGACTGACTGCAACCTATCAGCAGTGTGATTACCCAGGATGCATGACCGGAAATTTTTGATGCTCTGTTGACGCTGATTTTCAAGATGGTGCAGGGACGGTAATGCAATCTGTTTTGTTTATAATGGCAGCCAACAATTCCTGTATGACTGACTGCAACCTATTGGCGGTGTGATTACCCAGGATGCATGACCAAGAATTGTTGTTGCTCTGTTGACACTCATATTCCTGATGGGGCAGGGATGGTATTGCAATCTCTTTGCCTATAACGGTGGCCAAAAATTCCTCTATGACTGAATGCAACCTATCAGCAGTGTGATTACCCAGGATGCATGACAAAATATTGTTGACGCTCTGATAACACTCATTTTCAAGATGGGGCAGGGAGGGTATTGCAATCTGTTTTGCATATAAAGGCGGCCAAAGATTCCTGTATGACTGACTGCAACGTATCGGTGGTGTGATTACCCAGGACTCATGAACAAAAATCTTTGACTCTCCATTGACGCTCATTTTCAGGAAGAGGTAGAGAGCATGTCTTTACAAATTTTGCTTGTGAAGGCGGCCAATACCTCGATTATGCATAACCACGACTGAGTCAATTTTTGATTACCAGACCTACATAACCTATAATTGTTGACGCCGCATTCCCACTGATTTTGCCACAGGTGTATCAAAAATATGCAGTCATTTGATTTGGCGTCGTCCATCATTCACATTGTTTTGGCAGCCTTTCTAGCGTCTTCATTTACTTTCATCTTGGTCACTATGTTGTTCTTTGATATTATATATAAATATATTATAATAATTTCCGAAATCCCGTGCCTTTTGATTAATGCTTATCAGCACTTGCATGTATGCTCAATAGGCTGCTCTGGTCTGCACAATGGATGTTAGCTGCATTACCACACAACAGATAGTGTACTAACCAGCGGATGTTCCTTCATCAGTCAGCATATCTGGATCAATATCTGTATCCTGCTGGCTATCCTGGGCAGATGCATCAAGATTGAAAAATTCAGCACAGGGAGGATATGTATGTGAATGCACAGATCCGGCCGGCAAAGTGCCAATTTGGGGACTCTGAGCTCCGGAATTTTGACTGGTTGGGGTGAGTGGCGTGCCAGGCGGAGGTGGCATCGCCTGTCTGCGTTGGGTGGGTGGAGGTGCACCTGTACGTTTGAGTCTCCAGTGTGTCTGCGGGTTCTTTGCTGTGCAATTATGGCAAGGAAGGCATCCGGATGTGTGGTTTTGATGAAGCATAGCCGGGAGTCTTTCTATTGCAGCCTTCACGTTTGTATGCCCCGGAATCTCAACACCCCGGGTCGTCTCTTCTTGGACCTCGGCATGAGGTCTCTTGATCCGATATTTCGTTTCCTCGGTAGCGGTGTGCAATAACCCTTCTTTTGCCATTTTGGCCATATTCACAGCCAGGCGCATGTCAGACTGTTCCAGCTGCACACTACCTCCTTACCTTGCCATAGTAGCAGACATATTGAAAACCACCAAGAAATTAGTTGCTGCTTTTAACAATGTGATTGGGCAATTACCTCTACCATATACGCTTCCGTAGCGTCCTCTAAGGTGATTGAAACCTGGTTCATCCACTGACAGAGATGCTCATCAGGAAATTCTTCCGCAAAAATCCCAGAGCTGACGACATCATGGTGTTTGGTTCCACGGACTGTGCAGACATGTGCCTTGGTCGATCATGGAGGTTACCCGTTACGGGCAGCAATAATTTGGTCACGTAGCTCTCTACGGACACCAGCTGTACGTCATATGGTCAGTTGATGGCCCTTTATCTTGATATGGATATTCTCACATCCAACTGCATGCTGCTTTTTATTCTTGCTGCTTCCTGTCTTACAGACGATTTTTGAATGTGCATCATGTGTCATATGTTTGGTGGCTGCATTGGCAGCGTCATGGTGGACTAACTGGTGTCTGCGTTCTTGCTGTGTGCCAATGATTGCCATATTTGATGTAGCGCCTGCCATTCTGCTGGATTTAGATCCGCTTTCACCTGGCTGAGGTGATTGTGTATCCATGATTTGCTGCTGTGGAATAGGAGAGGAAGATGATAACGAAACGAAGTGGGAAGCTCTGAGGACTATATAGTCAGCTTCATGTCCGAATAGAATAAGTAGCAGCCAACATGATCGTGAAACTCAAGATGAATCTTGCCGAGTATTGCTGCAAGTTGGATGGGTTTCCCACAGCCTCGGGATTTGCAATGAGTCGGTCCGAGGTTTTTCGATTGATAACATGGATGAATTGCGGTTTACGACAGCCGAAATCGCATGATTGTCAATTATCAATAGGATATTGTTCGATGGGAAGGGCGTCTGTTGATATTTGTCTCAAATAATCCCCGGGATTTTACGTGAAACTGATGCTAGCAATCGAGTCATGTTGTACGGTTAGCTTAAATATTCCGAATTTATTGACAGTTAGAAGGGAGATTTTGCTTTGTTCAAGATGAGTAAACGTACCAACCTTGACGTAAAAGACGCAGCTTGCCTCCATATTGTCCATAACGTGCAACATCCAACATCTCGCCCAACAACAACGTCAATGCAAGCTACAAATGTCAATGCCCTGAAAACAAACTATTCGCTTCTTCTGGCGGGCAAATATGGCAAATCGACAAAGCAATCCACCCAACAACATCATCAAGCGAATGAAGTCAAGAGCGACTTAGAAACTGAAAGAGTCCGAGCCCTTGGGGCATTGCGCAGCTTGCAGTCCAAAACGATGCTTGCGGCCGAGAAATGACGAGACACGCACTTTTTAAGCAATGAAGAGAAAGAGAAATGGATTGAGGATTATGTTGAGAGAGAAACCGCTGGGCAAGAAAGCGAGTTGAAGACGCAGAGGCAGCGATCAGGCAGGAGCAGGAAGATACAGAGGCAGCTGAAAACTCAGGATTGACAACCAGAGAGCCTGAAAAATGATTTTATGTGATGATGGTTGCTATAGGAGACAGTCTGAGCAATATCGCAAGTTCCAATGATTGGGAGGATGGGGAAGATCAAGATGATGAAGAGAGAAAGCAGGGCCAGCTGATCGAAGAGGACGAACCCGGCTGGGTGATGGGGACAATCACCAAAACGGTGCAGCAGCGCATGGAGAGGCTTTGGCAGAAGCAGATGAATCTTTACAAATTGACACAACCGGGATCGGAGGATGCAGCCGAGGTATACTGTTAAAGAGACAAGAAGTAAGGCACATCCGAATTTAGGATTTCGGCAGGCGTTCAACCGCAAACAGATGATGATACAGTGGCACCTGCACCGACAACATTTGGAGAGCTTATGGAGTGTCTTGACATTGTCCCCAGAATATAGCAAATGCCGCAAGGGACTTCTCGACCAGGAAGTAGTCATATGAGGCTGGATCCTGAGAAGCCGCAGTCAACCATGTGTATACCCGGTCTTGTGCCCGCGGCAGGACCCGATTCATCACCTTTCCTGATAGCAAAGTAAGTTCAACCTGTAAGCTTTTACCCTTGCATATTGCCTCCCCAGCTAATCACCAGATAGAAATGGGATTCGGATGAAGACATGGGGACAGCTCCTATGTCATTGGAGGAACAAAGTGGGAAATGTGTATTGTTGACGTCATATATCAGCAAAATGCAATGTGTGTAGCAATTTTGCTATGTGTCAGCATTGTCTTGATTACAGTGACCAGATTATGTGACAAGATAATTTGTCTGAGCATGTGCGAGGGTTGAACGCACCATGCTCAAGTTCTAGAATCCAAATCGCGCTGTACAACAGCCACTAACTTCGATTTCTGTTCACCAATTACTGTTAAGTGAGAAAGCAACAGCTATATTATTGACGAAATGTACTACCAAAATTTCAGTGAGTGATGTCATAGAAGTCATAGGATGAGCGGTGAGTGCTCAATACAGATCTGCCTGACTGACGACCGTCATGCTGCGTTCATCTATGCATCCAACTGCATAACTCTCTGTTCAGATCTGGTGCACAAGGTTGAGAAATTTAAACTTGCTTATGGTACATCATGGAAATCGAGGAGAAGGAGCTGGATGAGGAAAGGTGAGGAAGTCGAGCTATATTTACAAAAAACTAGTGAAATGATCTACATGCCGTAAATTGCTGGCCAAATGCGCAAGAATGTGATAGGGCCACATCATCTCTCACCCAGATAACGTGGATATAGTTAAGTCACAAATTGGGAGTCCACAAGGCTCCTGGATGCAAATGATAATACTTAGAAACGCAATATTGGATGTTAATGATGTGTATAGGATTCGTTGGATTCAATTATGAAGTGTAAGAAGGCTATTTCAATGTGATTAATGTAAGCCTCAACAGAGCGTCAATGATTTTTAGTCAAACACATTGTACAATCAAAGGGCTGCATTGTCACATCCCTCCAACGTGAATGTATTGGTCGGTATTGTAGCAGAAAAGGCAAATGACACGGTCATTGACACATTCTAAAAATGAGCGTCAAAGGAGTATCAACAATTTGTGGCCTTGAATCTTGGGAAATCCAAGGGCTATGCGGCAACATTGACTCACAATTGAACTATCGGCCGTCTCTGTAGGTGATGATAGTTATGACAAAGTCGCTGCTATGTCCTAAAAATGAGGGTCAACGGAGCATCAACAACTTTTAGCCTTGTATTGTGGAACATCCGAGGGGTGTGCAGTGACATTTACCCATCATCGAACTATCGGCCGCCTTTCTAGTCAAAAATGGTTGTAACAAGATCGCTGCTATGTCCTAAAACTGAGTGTCAACGGAGCGTCAACGATTCCAGGCCATGCATCTCCAATTTTCAAGCGGCATTACGACCACAGTGATTAATAATTCAACTATCGGCCGCCTTCGTAGGTGGAAATGCCTTCGACACCATCATGACAATGCCCTGATAATAAGCATCAATGGATAGGCAACGATTTTAGGCTTTGCATCTTGTGAAATCCAAGGGCTGGGTGGGAACATTGACCCATAATCGAACTATCAGCCGCATTTCTAGGCACAATGGTTGCAACATCATTGCTGCTGTGTCCTTAAAGTGAGCGTGAAGGGAGCGTCAACAATTTTTGGCCTTGCATCTTGGATGATCGAGGGGCTGTAAGACCACATTGATCCATAATCGAACTGTGGCCCGCCTTTCCAGGCAACGATGCTTGCGACAACATTGTGACTATGTCCAATAATGAGTGTCAACGCAGCGTCAACGATTTTCGATGCTACATCTTGGATATACTAAGTGCTGTGGAATGGCATTAACCCACAATCAACCTATCTGCAGCCTTTATTGGCAACAATGCTGGTGACGATAGCGCATCCGCCTCATACAATTGAATGCCCACAGAGTGTCAACAATTTTGGTGGGGGCTAAGTATGCTAGACAGCAATGAACTGCATTGCGGTGTTACTAAATTGAGTTCTACGCAGTCAGTCTTTTCCATATGTCCTGGTATACAACTTCACAAAGATGCACACTATGTCTCACAGATCTGATTTTTTTGCTTGTTGCTCTAGAGTCAATATTAAAGAACCCACTTTCTGCATGACTATAATGTAACTTTGGGCAGTCTATCGAGTCGGATGACACAGTTCTCTAATTCGTACTGCCCTGCGGGATTCAAAATCTGTAAATACCTCATTGCTACAGGGTATGATCTGTTCCAAAAATGAATGTGTCAGTATTCGTGATTTGAGTGACATTTCTTTACAAATCCTCTTCGATGCTTGGTGGGCTTCAATAAATGTAGGCTCAAAGCGTCCCATTGCTTGGAATAATCCTAGACATGCATCTACATGGCGATTTTATTTGCACTGCGGAATTGAAGAGACCGGCAGCCGTGTAATCATATGCATCGTTTGACATCAAGTTCTTCGCCATCCATCCGAACATGGAACTAGCTCAATGGGGAAACACTTGCTGGCAAATGCTCACATGGCTAACTCAAACAAATTAACATAGTCGGAAGTTACTCAATTGAATAGCTTGATAGTCGGTGAAACAGCTTTGGCTGTCCTGAAGAGGCAAGGAAGTTGAGCAATTACAGTAGTAAGTTCGCAGAGGAAAATGATATTTGACATCTAGGTCAATCCATATTGACTGAAATGGCAGACAAAACGCTCCAAACTGGCAGCTAAGGAATTTGAAACTTCTGAATTTCACCAGGACATGTGGAATCACAACCTCATGTTAGTTTTTGTTTCTGCTCATATTCCCTGGAACGTGTTATCACATCCCGAGCTATGACCCGTATATAATGCATTTTGATGTGACCTAGTGCTGCCGTCTGACATAACCCTTAGCATCATTTCCCCGAGGCAATACGCACTGACCATGGATGCAATTAAGAAGCAATTGCCATCACAAAATAAAGCCTGTTTAGCATTGGACGGATGGACAGTAACACACCAAGTAGCCATAACGTCAGTCACTACTCACTATAGGGATCAAAATTGGGCATTGGGTGAAGAACAACTCGCTTTTGATGAGGTTGATAGCCTATTCTTTTCCATGTTCAAAAGCCAATTAATGATGATACGTCAAGTGCCAACTTACTGAAGCAAGGCTAGCCATACATGTGAAGGACGTGCTTGATCGTTTTGAGCTTACCGACGGCCGATTGCTCGAGAATACCACTTATAATCCTTCCCCACATTACTCGATGACTCGCGGGCTGCCATCAATACTTGAGCCCTCCAGAATTGAGTGGCCTGCATTGAGGAACCACATACCATGCATGGCGCACGGCTTACAACTGCCTTTAGGTGCATTCATGAGCAGTCTGGGTGTAAAAAGCTGCACCATGTCTCGGGAAGCCCTTGAGCGCGATCAGCAATTTGGAGAGAATCAAAGCATAGACAATGGGAAGAGTCAAAGACGTCGAAAAGAGGGGAATGCTTGAATCAACAAGGTGTCGGCCATGCAACCAGGGTTAGCAAAGATTATTGAGACAATACATATTTCAAGATATTTTGAACTTCCTTTAACTGACATTCATATAGTAGAGAATTCTTGTTCTATTGATTACGGTAACACCTGGTCTTTGAAAGAAGTTCATTGGCTGTCAAGAGACAAAGTCCGCATCGTAGCACTACCTATTATGGATGTGAAGACACATTGAAACTTGACACTGGAGTTGCTTGAGCAAGCCTACCGATTACAAGAATTCACCTGCGAGTGGCTCCAAAATCCAAAATACAGTGATTACCGGCCACTTTTCACATCGCAGGATGAATGGACCATTGTCAAGTACGTGATGGAAGTTTTGAGGCCATTGCGATATTGGACCCATTCGATGTCGAAGAGGCATACGGTCACATTGCATCATGTTATCACAGTCTGCAATGACATGTTCAATCATATGGATGGTGTCATGTGAGCTTTGGCTAAGAAGGAGACTTAATGGACGCAATACTTGTTCTTTGCCGTGAAGTTAGCGCGACAGAAGCTGTCCAAATATTATGCAGAAGTGACTCCAACAATGGGTATGCTTCTCATTTCTGCTCACATCCTTGATCCTTTCCGGAAGTTGCGAATGTTCAGGAAGTGGGAAACTGTAATGGATATTAATCGTGAGGATGAGACATCCAATACTACGCAATACCAGGAGGTCTTTCTAAAGTATGTGGAGAATGAATACTGTGCCAAAAATAGATGTGTGCTGGTCAATAAACCCGAAAGTTTACCCAGCAACAATCTTGTCCCCTCCACAAAGGCTTCAGGATCCGGTCAATCATCGTGTGTTCCATATGATTTGTCCAGCAATGATGAGGAGTACTTGACACCTAACAGTGTGGCTGAAACGACACCTGGACGAAGCAATCGCGCAGCACCTATATTCACCACCGCCAGGTGCTATTTGAATTCACCGCCTGAATCACCCAAGAACTCGGGGCAAATTAATCCAAATCTCAATGATTACCGCTCCGACCCAGAAGAGATTAGCAGTAGATTTTCGATACCGGACATGACCGACTGGTGGTGCCGACAGAAGAAAACACACTCACAGTACGCCGATATCTCCAATGCGGCACGCGACATTGTCTCTATTATACCAGATGGTGTTGAAGTGGAGGCATGTTTTTCCCTGGGGCGTAATGTCATCAGCTGGATGCAGTCAACAACCACCGGCAAGACCCTTCACAAAGAAAATTTTGTAACGCAGTTTGCTCCACCCAATTAAGCGATCTTGGCAGGCGATGACCCAGCATTAGATACAACAAACACAGAAAATGACTTGGAAATGAAGAAAGAGGTGGAGGCAAGAAAATTGCACAGAATGGCTAAGTTGCATGACTTTTTGGAGATGTGGCAGGGCAGCCAAAACCTATGTGCTACACAGGAACAATCTCATGCTCAAAATAAGCAGATGACAGCTGTAGGATTCATTTCGGACACGGAAGAGATCATCACTGTATCCTGGTCACTGTTTCCACATGATGGTGTGGCTCCATTTAAATTTTCAGAAAGATCACCTTTGCCACCAGCTATTTCTGCAAAGGACCTCACTGGAGGATGAACTCAAATATTTCATGTCCGCCAAATCAGATACATCAACAGTCATCCAGTCGAAAGTGATGAGAGTAGCACACTTGAACTCTTTTCAGACACGGAAAATTAGCTTGACTAGAATGGTGGCTTGGATAATCCAAACGACAGTGAAAACGATTGCGGCAGACGTTAGATCCAATAAAGAGCATGACATTGGCATCGAGGATCTGGAATGCCCAGAGCAGCGGGATGTGAATGCCGCACCAAATGTTCCTGGATTGATTCAGCGAACTCAGAAGTCGAAGAGGCAGGCTGAAATCGTGTTGGTGAACGTCAAGGCAATGGAAATGAGGAGGAAAAACGGAATCAAGACAAAGTAGGCCAGAATGAGTCGATGTTTCACCAGCCTCTTTATGTAGCGTGACTGAGAGTTTCAGTTAGAGATATATTATGGGCGAAAGGTGAGCAGTAGCTTGTGAATATCGGTTCATAAACAGATGTACAGCAGGCGCAATGAATCTTTTGTCAAGATATATAAACTGTGGTAGTTTGAGAGCGAACAGTGCAAGAATATTACTGCGCTCGGCTTTGCCACATGGCCGAGTCTGTATCTGCCAGAACAACATCCAATAAGTTCATATCATGATGAAAATGATTAACAATGGCAGTAGATGTTGAATGAACAATATATTAAGACAAGGGTCAATGGAGCGTCAACGATTTGTGGTCTTGTAAGTATGGTAATTGAACAGTGATTTGGTCGCTGTTATAGACAACCAGTGTATTGGCAGCTTTGGTAGCTAAAAGAGACAGCAATGCAGTCACCGCCCCATTCTGAGAATGAGTGTCAACGCAATGTCAACGATTATCAGCTTTGCATCATGAGTAATTTATCTTCCGATTGGTTGCAGACATCCATTCAAGAGATATTGGCAGCCTTGAGGCACAAAACCAGCAGCGAGACGCTCCCTACTGCATCCCAAAATGAGTGTCAACAGAGTATCAACACTGTTAGGTCTTGCATAATTGGTAATGAAGGCATTGCGCAGATCTTCGCGCCCATAACTGTATTTTTGACCGCCTTGATTGGCAAAAATACAATCTATTAAAGAAAAATCACGGATTCCAAATTAATCGATATCTCAAACTGCAAAGTGACATGCAAAACCTATTATTGGTTGTTGAAAATGCGATTTTGATAAGTTACTATTAACAAACTGCAACACCAAGAGCCTTATATGAATCTATGGATGGACCAGCTGGGAGATCCGCTGCCATCTGGCCCAATTCGGACATGACAGGAGTTCACCATCAAACCGTACCCGAGTTGACAGTTCAGATTTACTGACAACCAGTACCGCCAATTTGGCAATGGTTAGGTTTCAATCCGTACCTGGTCCCGAACCTTTGTCGACACTACTCCCAATCAATCTTTCCAGTGCTACCAGACTCTCAATTAGGTAATACCACCTAATGTATTAGTATAAGAGTAAATACAATAGACAGTACAGAGAAGTACATGTTCATCACAGGCCAGTAGCTATATATAGTTTTATACATCCAAATGTATATTGCTATAAATCAACTGTTGAAGACAATCTACTACACCTTGGGCAGAAATCCATGGGAAGCTTCCAACTAACAGTAAGTGTATTAATATACATATTGTGTACCCAATAAGCGATTTGCACCTTTGCCAATATTTTGAACATATATATCATCTACCCTCTGACAATTGACTTTACACACGTTGTACCTTCCAACTCAATTGACATGCTGCAGTGTTCTCTTTCCAAGGTGAGACAAAATTGAATGTATTGAGTTCATGAATGTTAAAGTACTTGCTATCTGAACAATTGAGTATAAATGAATCATAGATTCTATAGAGATATAAAGAGATTACAGCTAAAAGATGTATCAATAGGAAGAAACAACAATTGGATTTCGTAATAATAAATACATTTTTAAATTAATTCGAATTATATTCCAATTTTTACCCAGAGGCATTCAAGCAGATTGACAGAATTTACAACAATCTGAAATCATGAAATAATATAATAAGTGTTCAATATTATTCCTAAACGTATTAAAGAATGTATACTATTCCATTTGGAACAAACATAATAAAATCAATGGAGCAGTTGGACATTGTATATTGAAATAGACATTGAAGGCTGAAATCACCATCGATAACATTGTTATTATACGAATTGGTAAATTCTTGATCTGCTATTAGGTACTGACAGAAGATATGAATATGTTCCCCATACTATGATATTAGTATGCCATTGGGTAGTAGATAACTATCAACTAATTAACACAATACAAACTAATTAAAACAACCCCAGCTGGTGAACACAAAATAAACTGACTGACATTCCCCCAACGAATTGACATGACAAAGAATTGAATGATTTGAAATCAAATCATAAATGCAACGATATTATTGCAAAACGCAGATTATATTCACAGCAAAATTGAATAACAGAGCCCATGCAGAATCCAGTTACATGAAAGTATCTGCTGGTTATAATATTGTATAGCATTGAATTAGATTATAAGTGGAGATTGTATAGTTCAAGAAGCATAGTTGGACTTTGGACTAGAGTTTGAAGAAATTTCTGGATGAACAACTTGCATTTCAATACTGCAGGATATAGAAGATCAGTTGAGACATAGTAACCAGAGAATATTGTTTGATTGTATATATTGTTTGGTCTTCGAGAATAGACTTTGTATACTTTATACCTTATATTTTACCTTATAATACTCACTTAGCTATGCTTTAGTCAATTGGCCTGTGATATTCATTTAACCTGGCTACTCCAGTTGGCCCTACATTGTAAGCTAAGTCTTGCAATATATACTTAGAGTACTCTGATTTGCATTTTTTGTTAATACTGTACAAAGAACCTCACACAATATACAAGGTTATAGACAAGCAGTTATCACATTGTATTTCATATAATGTAAACTATGTTATAACTATTACTTGTGCACTCACCCTTTCCCCAGTATATGATTTTTATTTATTATTTATAAATATTTTTGTACAAGAAATTGCACAATAGTTAAATATAAAACAAAGTACTATTTGCAGAGTAAAAAAAATATAAACAACATTGCTATCTTGAATGAATGGTCACTAGTCTTGCAGCCACTGCTCAAGCTACACTCTTCTTTGCTGAGCTAAAAGCTATTTACTATATATTGAGCCAATAATAAACCAACAAGAAACTGTATATACAGAAGTGTGGGGGTGGGTAGACAGACTCTAAAGTTGCTTCTAGTCTGACTTCCACTATTCTTTACCACTTATATATCCCTTTCTCAACATTTAATTTCATCTGGTACTTTTCAAGCTCAGACCCCAGTATCTGCTAGCAGCTGGCTGCAGATATGGGGTTCTGATTGCCTTCATTTTCACAAAGGTTGCAAAGCTGTCTCAGGCACTAGTACCATATACAATGAATATAGGATTCAGAAGTAATTGTACACAACAATTGGAATTACATCTGTTCAAAACAAAGATATTTTATACATCTGCAGCTATATATTTAAGTAAACTCATACTCAGTTACTGAGATATGATATGTTAGTTCTGTTCTATTTCATACACATTGCGTATTGGCAAGGTCCATGCCCATTGGTGCAAAGCACGATGTGTCCAAGGCCAGGTACATATGTGTTACATACTCACTGGGAATGTCAAAGCGCTGTAATTTGAATCAAATATTTTACCACTGACTGCTCCCTATACCCTCACTTGTTGTCACATGCAACTTTTCCCCTAATGCCATACTTCTACTGCTGAGCATCAGGATAAGTACCATTATACAATATTCAATCTTTTAGTTATCAGTTAAATTTTGCTCACTACAATACACTAGTTTACCCCTATAATCAACCATATCAAGTATGATGTAACTGATAGAAATTGAAGGCCTACTCAGCTATTTTACCTTCAATCTTCCTTCCATGCCTTCTAATAATTCTTTCAATAAGAAATTGCAGTTATCTATAATACATGCAACCATCACAATGATACAATGGCCATTCCCCTAAGCAACCCTGATTGTCAACCAACAAGTGAAAGTGCTTCCGCTGGTCGAAAACTACTATGAGAATGATTGGGATGATAATGACAACTCTCCCAATGAGGATGAAGATGTCAGCAAAGGTTTTCGCCACAACACAAATGAGGCTAGGCCTCAGCAACAGAGAGGGCCAGGAATCAAGGCTACCACACAATCTGAGATTGCAGCTATGGGAAAGTCACCGGAAGAACAGCAAGAGATGTTAAACAATAGCATCCAGCAGTATATACGACATTGTATGAAGAATGCCAAAGTGATGGAAATGATTAGAGAATGCTGCAGAAAGTATATTTGACAAGAAGTGAGGGAAATGAAAAACCTTGATATGACCCATTCAGAACAGTACTACAGTGGAGCCAATGTGCTTGGTAGTTTTCTCAACATGTTACAGTCTATCATGCAGTCCCAAGTGCACCAATTCCCAGAGAGATTTTCACAATGTCAGGTAATGAAGCAAGCCTTTACTGCCCATGGAACAATTGTCTGGTTGGTGTACAGAGACAGATAAAAGATACCTGATCCAGTGGTGTGGCTTTGGGACCTAAACTGGGACTAGGATCTATCTTCGGACACCACTGGGATCTTTAAGGCAGAACTGAAGGTGATATATAGAGATAAGAACCAGAAACTCAGTGTAGCAATAAAGTGGATGATGGACGTCCTGTAAGGTAAAATTCAATAGAATAGGAAGTGCCCCAATCAATTCAATACATATAGATTGGAAGTGGAATACCTTCTGCTAGACAACAATCGTTTTGAAAATAGCTTGAGCAGACTATGTGCAGAACGTATGTTCATGGTTGAGCAGTTAATATGATAAAATTGATGATTCAGCTGCATTGAAAAACATTTCCATGGTGCCTCTGATTTACAATTGAAGTACAATGGTAAGATGCTACAACAGCAACAGCCATATTGAAAGCAATAGAATTGGGGAAAATCACCTGAACAACAGGGCAACATAAAAACCAACTTCTGACCATCCATATCTGAGCCAGTGAATGCACCAAAGGTGAAATAATCAATGGTGGATGAGGTTAAGAGATGCAAGTCCACAACTTGGGTTTCACTAATGCTCTATGAAATGTGGAAGTTGGAAGGAAACTGTATCTGCTGGAAATCACACAAATATTAAACATTCCTGTGAGGGATATATATATCCAAACCACCCTGATGATGTCACTCCCCCTGGACTCTGCCAACTAATTCAATGCCAGTACTCTGTTGACTGTCAACAACCAGAAAAATAACTTACCTTACCAGGAGTCTGGCATGGCTGGATCAAATGGATGTATCATAGCTTGAACTGCAGTCATTTGGTAATAGGGTGTTGTTGGCAACATTGAAGGAAATTGGACTACATCAGATTTCACTAAGGCGAAGGGATGTCTGAGAGAGTCCAAACATTTTGGTATGGAGTCAATCCTTGTACTGAGTGGAAAGACCAGGTTCATCAGATACTGTGCACCAAATTCCGATATGAGATCAATATGGACAGTACCAGTTCGCAGATGCACTCTACCATTTCTGTGTTACAAGCATTTATATTACTTCACAGCTTTTCAATTGACATAGACTTTCCCACAATGCAGAGAACATCACAACTCATGGCGTTCACCATTAGCTAATCTTGCACACATGGCAGTGGCAACAGACATCGATTATAGACCAGTATCTAGATTTGTTTGCCTCATTCTATCCAATGGAGGTGCAGGTTGTTCTGAGCAGGGCATACAATCTAGTGCTAAGAATACCTTGATTCAGAGCCCACAAGTCAGAGATTGATTGGACACCCAGTCAATTCACTCTGCACAAAACCCCATCTGGCGAAGGGTAGGAAAGTAGATAAGGTATGAGTGTTGAGTTGTACAAGGGACAGGAGAATCAATGTACTAATTTCTGTTCACCAGATATTAGCAGAAGATAGCCAGTAATCAGCAGAACATTAGAGATCCCTGATGATCCAACTGCATTCGAATGGCAGAGTCATAGGGACAGCCCTACATCAGCTATTCTAATACACGGAGTAACCATATTCCAGGATATTGTAGCCCGAGATGACAACATAATGATATTTGCCAACAGCATACGTTAATGTCATGGACTACTGGGAGCAAGTATACAGGTCACCACATTGGATAATCCAGGTGAGATTTAGAGTATCAACTTAAGTGCGGGAAGAACAAGCAGAGAGCAGCAGATGTGGTTGCAGCAGAAAATCATCCTCGGGTCATTGAATTGCAGCTTCATGCTGGCCAGGTTCCAATGGGAAGTTGCTAGACCGGTGGTATTGGGCTCATTCCTCTGTGAATCACTTGATCCACAATTGACTGATTGTGTTTCCCTATTATCATTCAAAGAGACTGATGCACATCTGAGGAAACCAGTACTGTACTTTCTGATCACAATGGACCTATCCCTGGGAGATACAAAGACTGCATGGATGCTTTCAGCAAAGATATGGGAGAGACTGTTGCAACACACTAGCCAATCAACTGTGCAATCGATCTGCAACCAGTCATCAATTTACCAATCACTAGAATCTACTAAGTTTCATAGGTTTAAGTGACAGCACTGACCACCTACATCAAAATACAACTATTCAATGGATTCATCCGGCAATTGTCTTCACCTGTGGCAGCAGGAATCATTTATCTGACAAATAAGGATGGTAGCCTATGGCAGTATGATGGCTGCTGAGCTGTCAATCAAGCGACAGTGAGGACCCAGTATTTGCTCCCACTAATCGTAGGGATGCTCGACTGGTTGAGCAGAACTCACATCTTCATTGGACTCGACCTCCAGAATGTTCACAATCATATTGAAATTGTCAATGTCACTGGCTACCTAACTGCACATTATGGTCAATAGAGCCTATTTAAGTTTGGCGATGTGCCGCTTCAATTAATAAATGTACAAACCACCATCCAAGGTTACTTTATACAGTCATTACATGCTAATATCAGTGACATCCATGTGAATGGCACTGATGATAGTGCACTAGCTAACTGATAAGAATGAGCACCGAAAGCTGGTGTTAACTGAACTAGAGGGACTATGAGAGTGTGGTCTCTGGGACAATGCTGAAAACTACTATATTGGAGTATCAGAGGTCAACTATGTCAGATATGTTATCAGCCCACATGCGTTCGGCACAGAGCAAGAACACACATACTTGATCCCAGACTAGCCTACCCCGCGATCAGTTTCAACGAGTAGCTGCATCATTGTTACACAAACTGATACCAGAACTTCATCCCAATACATGTGTACCGCAACCCTGAATATCATTTCAACTGAAATATATCAATATTTGCAGAATGCCAATTGAGCTCAAATCGGCATGGTTTTGGTATGCAGATCTCAGATGTGAGATGTTGGAAACTGGCTTTACTAATCCACCCATTCATGATCATTCCAGCCTTGCAAAACAAACTCATTCTCCAACTGATGCAAGCCACCTCACAATTCCCAGCATTCACAACCAGCTGGATGGTTATGGGTTTCTTGGGCTGATTCCTGTTAGCTCTGAAAGATTTTTTCCAGCTGGACAGGAGTATAACACATGAAATTGGGATCTCATAGCCATTATGGAGATCATGAAGTAATGGCAGTACCAGCTCACGAGTGGGAGTGATGAGAACATCATGAAATGTAGCCACCAGAACTTCAAGTACCGCCAACTGTCACAAGTGCTTTCTCAATACCAGGTAGTATGGGCAGAGAATCTCTCTTCATATACCATTATGATTGTACATGTACATTGTAGAAACAACCCTGCTCAGTGACCACGGACATGACCTGACTATTTAACCAGCATTCAGAGTTTGATTGCAAATCATTTGGTGAGCTTGGTGGTGATGAACATCCCTGAATCATGTAATGACCTACTAACAGAGATCAACACCATTCTGGAATATCTCTTGTTAGATAGAAACATTTGACCACGCTTGGTCAATAATCCAATCAGATCGGATAGGAGGCAATGCAGATAATTCAACAGAGCTCCGACCTCTGAGAGGATGATCTTTGGGCATGCTACTTCCCAAAACAACCTGACAAGCATTTTTCATGATTATGTTGAATGTGGTGACCACAGCGCCTTGAATATTCCAGAACCTGTTTCATAAGATTTTTTTTTGCCTGTGAGTCAGTAATAGATATGGAAGTACACTGCTGGCTGCAAGTTAGGCCACTGACTCAAGGCACCACCTCACACAATCTATAAACTCAACTGGCTACTGTGATTGCCTTCTCATTGTTCGGTGGAACTTAGCAGGCATTTTGTTACTGATCTGCCATTGTCAACGCATTAGGTTACACTGAATCCTGTGTAATGGTCATTGATTTGAGTGAAATGGTAATCGACTTCCCCCGCAGTCAGGATATTGGCTCCTCAGATGTAGCATGAATGTATCATGAACACTCCATCTGCAAATGTGGTGCGCCAGACAATATTTCCATCAAGTGCAGCAAACATGTTACAAGTCCATTTTGGGACGGATTTTGCGCTGACAATATTTTCAATCCCCGACGGTCAACTGCAAGTAACCTACAGATCAATGTTCAATGCGAATGGCAGAACCCCACAACGGGGTAGTTCATGCAAGACTGTTCCAACTACAAGCAGAACAACTTGGTCGAAATATTACCACTGGCAGAATCTACATTCATTTATTGCACTTACCATACCATATTGTTGACTCCTCTCTGGGCGAACTATAACTACCATCTTATGATGCAATGCAACTTACCACATCCTCCCAGACTCAGATCTCAGTGGTAGGCATTCAGAGACTCACTGAATTCAATGGGAAAATTTACCTGAATCTGAAGCTCTATAGTCAAAGTATGCCACAGGGAGAGTGAAGAATATTGAAGTAGGAGATAATGCATGAATTTGAACTAGAAACTTCGTAACATCGAGAGCTTCAACACAACACAATGACAAGTGTACTGGACTGTATACAGTAAATATAATACTTAATCAGAATGCTTTCACATTGGACAGGCCTAGTACAATCAACAACAACATCATCTGCATATCATTTCTCAATCGGTATACACTGCTGGTCATGGACTAACAAACTTCCACATCTCATAAAATCATTGTGGACAGTATGGAGAATAGGGAAATCAATACATATTCAACTCAAGGTGGTGGTATCGGAAACTGATTTACTTCATCGAATCAGATTGCTACAAGCACATTTCTACAACCTGGGACCCAGTGGAGCATCTTGCGCATGACCCAGATCTAGTTGACTGGTATCACTGGGAGCAATCCAATGGTCCAACGGAAGTAGAGGCACAGAGCAGTCAAGTGGACATTCAGAGTATGTTGAAACAGTTTTGACATGTCATCTGTTTTTGTGTTTCATCATGCACACCACAGTGAATGGGATCCTGCCCAGGTATAAATGGTGATGGCTTGGGTTTTGCAACCTCTGCACCCAATTGTGGATGGAGTACAGTAATGGGTCAGACCTGCTAAAAGGTTACAATATTTTGCAACAAGATTGTGGAAGATATTTATTTCTACAATGGCATACATCGATGAATGGGTACTAACTTCATACCAGCAGATGTAGCTGAGGAGGCCTGCAACTAAACAGGGGTATTATGTACCCATCAGATTCAAGCTGAGCAGTGGAAAGTAGAATATAGCCAAGAATGGATAAGCCTGTATCACAGTCATCACCAATGCCACAGTATTTACACCTAGGTTGAATAACATTCCACCAACTTTTTGGAATACCCTACCTTCCTCTCAGAAGACATTATAGGACAAATACTATATCTGTACTGCTGAGGGTATGTGTATGCGAGATTACTAACTGATAATGACCATGGTTATTATTTCGACTATATTAGTCAATTTCATCTAGTTGCTCAGTATGAAACAGTTATATCAGCAGTCTGGCTGCTGAAATGTACCAACTGCATCTAGCATCCTTTTGATATTGAAATATCTTATCACAACAAATATCAACAGATTATCTGCAAAACATTGTCAAGTATCATGGAATAAAATTGAAATTTTTCTCTCTGTAGCCGTATCTCACACAGTACACTTATAAGAAATCTTACTACCATGTTAGGATCTGCTATTCTTGCAAATATCTGGAACTGATCCCAAAATGAGTTATTTGTTATGATATATCACAGAAGCATTGATAGTGGACACAATATGCTCGGATACTGCAAAGTTGTATTTTCCATTCGATTTAAAATTCATATTCATGGTTAATCGGTTGTCCCAGGAGTTCCAGGGTGTTCTTGACGTTGTACCCCCATAGAATAATGAATTTACAAGACATATTGAATGTATTAATAGGTGTAGATAGGTATTCCGTATTTTTCGAATTGATTTGGAAGCAATTATTAGAAAATCACTATGCTTTCTACTTTCGAATAGTCATTTGTATACTTGTTTGTCCTAAGTATCATGCCATTAATTCTATGTAAGGTGCTTTAATAGTACTGCTGAAACAAATATTGTCAACTTAATACATCTAAATCCAGATTAAATATTTTATACTGATGTAGATTACTACTATAACTGTATATGAACCCAAATTTCTATCACAATGGTTTTAAATTATGATTCGGTATCAGATCATGTCAGACTTTTAATATATACAATACCACATCTTCAGTTTGAAGTCTTTGGCTAAGGAATTTATAAGTGTAGGTTCAAGAATGAAAAAATATATCTAATCCAGTGAATTCATCTCCATACTACTCTATTAGCTGATGGCTATATATGGTATCCTGCCTTGTATAAATCTGAAATGCAATCAATATTGACTATTAACCATTGAACATATGAATTAATTTGAAATATTCCTGGAATATTACAATCTAGTCAATAATATGCTCTAGAACTCTGATATAGATACTATAAATCAAATTTGGATTAATCAGTATCATTTGAAAAACTTAAGTTATACTACAGAGGAAAGTTTCTGATATTGTTACTTCTCATTTACAACATTATGAGGCGTACCATTATATATATTGTTGATATACTGGATGGTGGTATTTACAATTCGACAATGCAACTAATGAAATTTATACACGTACCAAGATGCATTACTATTGCAGTCGAATAATCTAGAAGTAGTGCTATCTGGAATACTTGGTACTTGGATCACCGGAATGTGAATTGTTGGAAAGATGTTTTCCATTCGGATATATATGATAGAAATACAGTTCTATATCCTGTCATTTGTACAGATTGCAATGATATCCTACCATAACAAACATTGCAAATAATTAAAGAATAGATAATACTTTTGGTAAAGGGTAATAACGGAAACTTGTAACCCAAGCCCAAGTAAGTGCCACTGTATGTAGGTATCTGCCATGGCACTTAGATCTGTATCGAATATCAAACCACCCAGAGCTTCATATATACTCACTTGCTCTTGTGTGTAACCTCATTACAATGTCTTCTCTGTGCAGACAAGCATAGGGGTACATGCCATGACATGATCTTCGATTACCTATCGGTTACATTTGACAGACAGGGATGAATGAGTTTTACCCCTAATGTCCGAAAAGAACACCACCGACAAAACAGGCACAGCCTGCACATCAATCATACCCTCAATCATCAGCAATGCCTCCTAAGCATGCTACCAGAGTTGAATCGAGCTTGGCTAGTCCAGGTGTGAGAACGGAAAACCTATACTCTCCTCTTGGCTGATTAACCACTTCTCTCACCCGACGATCCTCTGTACTTCAGGTGGATGCAATCTACCAAGAGAGTGAACATGACAAGGAAGAAGACACTGCCGACATGCACGATGACATAACGGACAGTCTGGGCAACAACTGGAGCAAATCAGATGTAACAACACAATGCAGGATTGCGCCTATGTGAAAGACGATGGACGAACTGTGCAAAATGCTCAACATTGCCATCCAACACAATACTCAACTATGTTCTCAGAATGCCAAACCGATAGAAGCAAACCAGGAATACCGCAGAGAGTCTATTCAACCAGAATCAACAAATGCAAAAATCCTCCATATGGCCCATCCTGAACGGCACTGCAGCAGAGCAAATGAGTTTCATAACTCCCGGAACAGATTACATTCTACCTTCCAATCCCATGTGCGCATATTCCCATACACATATCCTAACAGAGTTTAACATACAGCGAATCTTCTCACCATATTGAACAATCATCCAGACCTGGCACAGGGCCAGACAGTAATAGCCGACCCAGTACAGTGGCTTCAATAACACTGGACAGAGTCAGATCCCTGTTTGCAGACTTTGATTCGTCACCGCAGTAATTCGAAAGATGTATAATGATAAGGACCGGAAACTCGAAGCTGCAAGCGTGTATATGACTGACCTCGTACAATGGCCATATGAACCAGTGAGAGTCTATGCCAATCGATGCGGAGAAGATTAGAGAGCAGCCGGACGGCCCCAGCAGGATAACAGTAACCTTTATGAAATCACTTACAGCTGTCCCAGAGCAGGACTCAAGTCCAAGATCAAGCTGTTGACCAAAATGAATGCAACATTTCACAGCGCGGAAGAGCTTTTCAACCATGCTGGAGATTCAGAAGTCAAGCTCGATTGCAAGAATCCTCCACAGCGAAAGAAGCCAGGAGGATGACCTGAACAAGGCAGCAAGAAACACAACTTCCGACCACTCACAGCTGAGCCAGCCACAACACTGAAGCCAGATAAATCAAAGTTGTTCAAGGATAATAGTCTCACACCCCCATCTCGGGTTATGCCAGAGCTCTATGATACCCAGAAGTCAGAAGGAAAATGAATTCATATACTGTAGGTTACCGAAACATAAAACATTCAGGTGCATATAATATACACGTGCCAACTTCCCTGCAGACCTTGCTCCTTCAGGAGTCTAATAACAAATTGAATGCCATCACTCCATCAACAGTTCGCAACCGAAAAACTATCTTACCTCTTTCGGTATCTAGCTTGGCGACAGAGCATAGACAAATTCAAGGTTAGATTACACTTATCAGACTATTTGGTGTTGAGTGTAATATCAGATGAAATTCAACTGCATCCGATGTCATCAAGGCCATGGGTTGTCTTAAAGAATCCGAAAGCTCTCTTCCTGAGTCAATATGTATGCTGAACATCAAGACTTGATTCATCGCAGATTTTCCGCGAGGTTCATCTGTGTGACTAACCTGCAGGATTGCAACAATCACGTGCAGTTATCCACTGCAGTGCTACAAGTATTTTCATGGCTCCTCAACTTCTCAGTAGACTCGGACTACCCATCAAAGCCACGCACATCACAACTCACAACCTTGATTGCAAGGTGAACATGTATGCCAGGAAGAGTCCCAAAATGGCGATGACAGTCCAATATATGGAACACATAGATCTGGTCTACGAACTGGAGGTGCTGGTCGTCCCAATACGGGTGTGTTATCTAGTACTCTGATCACCATGGTTCAAAACCCACAAGCTGGCCATCATTTGGACTGCTGGTAAATTAACTACATTTAGAACTCGAACTGGCGAAGGTGAGTGACACAGATCAGGTATGATTGTGCAGTGGTATAAACATCGGAATGACAACAGTACTAATGCACCACTGCTAGACATTGGCTGGAGTACGCTGACATTCAAATCAACATCGGAGATCCCAGTGGATTGAGCTGGATAACTTAGGGACAGTGGTGAGGATAGTCCTACTGCAGACATTGATTAACTCAGAGCATTCGCATTCAAGGATCTCTGAGCTAGTGATGGGACCGTTGAGGCATTCACACTGTGAATCGGGAATGCACTGGACTGCTGGGATCGACTATAGTGGTTACCACATTGGACGATCCAGGTGCGAAATCGACTTTCCATCCAACAGCCAGACAAGCAAGCAGGGAATAGTGGCAGTTGTTGCGGCAAAACAGAAACCCCGCACCGGTATACTTCAATGACTCCAGCCAGCCCACCAAGTGGTGATCAGATGTCGTTAGACTAGGGGGGTGTGGCTGGCAGCTGGGTGAACAACTTGATCTGCGGGTCCCTGGTTTCCATCCCCATCATCTTTCCAAATCCCAAGTTGGAGATAGAGGATCATGCACAAATGCTGAACAAGGAATTGTACCTACTGATGATGGAGGTTGCATCCCCTTCAAATACCAGGACTATGTGGACATGCTCAGCAACGACATGACAAAGACACTCACACTGCATGGGCCAATTCACCAGTCGATCGATCCGGAACCAGGCTTCAATTTCTCATATGGCAAAATCTACGATCTTTCAGAAGTTCAGTTGAATACCCTCTAGGCCTACACGACAACAAACCTATCCAATGGATTAATTCAGTGATCATCATTGCCTAGAGTGGCACCAATCTTATTTACCAAGAGGTAGGATAACAGACTGCTGCTGTGTAAGGTCTACCAAGCTGTCAATGCAGCCACCATTACGAACTGATACTGTCTCGGACTGATCTCGGAGATGCTCATCAGGTTGCACGGAGCACTGATGTTCATCAATCTGGCCATCAGGAATGTCTATCACCTCATCCGAATCAAGGAATGCAATGAGTACAAACCCACATTTAGGTCACAGTACAGGCTGTTCAACTACTGAGTCATGCCGGTCGGGTTGATGAATGCACATGTTGCTTTCCAAGCCCACCCCAACCACTATTTACAGCTGCACATTGACGACTCTGCTGTGTCCTACCTTGATAATATATCAATCTACTTGACCAAGGAGGAGGAGTACAAAGAGTAGGTACAACAGGTGCTGGAATCACATTAAGAGTACGGGCTCTGCAACAAACCTGAAAAATGCAATTTTGGCATCTCAGAGGTTGCCATTCTTGGATTTGTGATAAACCCTGATGATATAACCTTCAAATCAGACAGAATATCAACCACTGAGGAGTAGGCAATGCCCAAAGCCATTACAAAGAAGTTGGTTCTTGCGCTGGCGAACTTTTCAGGCGGATCATTTGGACTTATAGACAGGTAACAAACCATTATCAAACATACAACCGAAAGAACAGAATTCCAGGATATCGAAACAGGTCAAATGGACATGGAGTCAGGATATTGAACTCATGTACAGGAAGTTGAAGTGAGCTTTCACCAATGCACCCATTGTCAATCATTTCGAACTGGCTGTTGCAAATATCCTGCAAAATTGATGCAAGCGGCATCACAATCACTGGCATTTTGAACTAGTACAACCATTTTGGGAATCTCAGACCGGTCAACTTCTACTCTCGACAATGCTCAGCTGCTGTACAGAACAACAACATGTACAATTGGTATCTCTTGGCCATTGTGGAGACTATGAAGCCATGGTATCACTACCATGAGGGAGCAAATCATAAAAACCTCATACAATGCACTGAGAAGAACCTGGAGTACTTCCAAACGTCCAAATTGCTCTCCTGGTGAAAGGCTAGATGTGCGGAGATTCTCTCTTTGTACAACTTTGTTCTCAAATACCCGGAAGGCAAGATGAACCCAGTGGACACACCATCATGACACCTCCACTATGAAATCAACCTTGACCATGCGACTGCATCGCACCTGGCCACCTTAGCAGCGACCAGCATCACCGAATCAAATGGTGACCTTCTAGCGGATTTCAAGGCAGCCAACAAGACTGACTTTGTAGCCACAGAAATACTACCAACTATGTCCAATGTTTCTGTCTCAAATGAGAGACAGTGGAGATCAATCAACGGAGCTCTAACCGATAAGAGGATACTATATCTGCTCATGGCACTGCACAGTTCAGCGATGAGCCTTTTCGATGTCAACCCTGAATCTGGTCACTTCAGAGCCTGGAAGACTGCCATGCCCGCATCAATAGCTTCTCATTGGCCTCTGATGGAGTCTGAGATACAGAAGTATGTTGCTGGCTGTGAGTTGTGCCATCGAATCAAAGCACTGCATCACACATCGTATGGACACAACATCCCACTGTCACCACATATTTGTCCCGGGGAGGGACTTGCCATGAATTTCGCTACCCACTTGCTGCAGTCAATGGCATTGGGATACACCAGAATCTTTGTAATAGTCGACTGTTTGAATAAAATGGCAACCTACCTCCACTTCAGAAAGGACATTGATTGGGCAGAGCTATTACAAAGGATTTTTGAACACATGATTGGCAAATGTGGTGTACCAGACATTCTCACCACCAATCAGAGCAAAGACTCCTGCAGTCAATTTTGGAAACGAATTTGTTCCCTCCTCAGTATCAATCATCGATTCTTAGCCACTTGTTACCAAGTGAGGCACAGTCATACCCAGCAGCAGTGCCAGACAATGGAGCAGTACCTCCGACCCTTTTGAACCGATGAGCAGGTCAACTGGGTTGAACTGGTATGGTGGGCAGAATTTGCGTACAACAACTCCATCCACCATTCCACACAGATAACACCCATCTGGGCAAACTAAACTATCATCCTACAATGCAATTGAAGCCGCCCAGGAACCCCAGTTTCAAAACACAGGTGCAGGCAGACTGCAGGACGGCATGCATGGAAGATACTCACCAAATTCTCTGGGCAAACACAATCAAGACTCAGCAGTGGCAAATAAAGTAGGCTAGCAAGAAAGAGATGACATTTGTGGTTGGAGGCAAAGTATGGGTATTGACCAGAACGTTGTGAACACTTGGGTCATCAAAGAAGCTTGATTACAAGTGTACAGGACTATATACAGCAAGTAAAACCATTGATAAGAATGGTTACAAACTACAGTTGCCAGCTACAATGTGGAACCTGAATGTTTTCCATGTGTTACTCGTTGACCATTATTTAGCACTGAACAGAGGACGACAATTGTCAGAACCACATCGAGTGATATTCGAAGTAACAATGGAGTCCAAACTCAACCCCATACTCGACTCTAGACAACACTATCAGAAGCTGCATTATCTCTTCCAATGGGCCGGTTACAACCACATAGGCATCAGCTGGGAACCAGCAGAGCACCGTGAAAATGCCCAGGATCTTCATTAGCAAGTCTCACCATGTGCATACAGATTGGCCGCATGAGTTAACGAAGAGAGTTTGGGGGTGGAGGTATGGAGGTCACGGAACACGCTTGAACTTTGCATTCGTTCTCTCGTTTCTCTATTATGTTCTCTTCTAGTTGGATCTCGGCCTGGTATACATTGCATTGTCATGGGTTTTACCACCTGTCACTGGAGGTGCAGATTTCGCATGCACCACATCCACCGAAAGGTTGCCAATGAGCTATACCGATCAGTTGATGGACTTATGGGTTCGTAATATTGCATCAGTAGTGTCATTGTTTCATTTCTGGTTTTCCCATCATTTTCTTATACTGGTTTTGGCAGTGCAGGAGGTCTGCACCAAACGAGAGGGACACTGTAACAGTAATACATAACCCAAGGCTGGGGAAGTGCCACTACATATATGCTGCCGCTCCAGCACTTAGATCCGTATCGAATAAGTTATCACTCAATTGTACATATATACTGACTTGCGCTTGGGTGCAACTGTAGTACTGTCTTAGATATCGGCTGTCAAGTGTACAAGTATGTACCTTTACAAGAATTTCTAAATTATGCTTCTATTACTCATAATCAACATAGTCTGTAGTCCACTCAGATTGTGATACTGAATATATACCCCAGTTAGTTGATTAAGAAACTTTACCATCCACAGTGCAATTTGACTATAGGCTATACTACTTGTTCTGTGACATAGATATAACCCAGCGCTAGCATCTTGGATCTCCCTTTATAATGCGCTGTCTATAGTTATGTATAACTTATTCATTGGGATCTATGTAAATGCCTATATAAGTGAATATGACTAAAAGCCAAAGATATACCTATATCTATTTTTACTATCAGCAGTTTGCACTTGTACACTTGTGCAGTAAACACTACTGCAGTGACTCCACTTGAGAGCCTACTTGTGAGCATGCTTGAAATTCTATTTAAAAGTTTACTTAATAGCATACTGGAGAGACCACTTAAAACAGCTGCCCTTGGGAGATCTGAGTTTGGGAGAGCTACACTTTGAAAGAAGCATTGTATTCTATTGGAATCATTTGGCCGATGGACAATACTGATTTGGTGGAAGTATTGGCTGAGAAAAGGCTTGTGGTCTGTGGAAGCTTTAATACAGATATCGACATAGCTAAGCTACCTGTCTAAGTACTGCTGATACTATTGCCATCATCACCTACACCATCACCATCAACATCATCAATATCAGCATCATCATAACTATCCCTGGGATAACTGCTCATACTTATACCCATAATTGATGGGAAACAGGTAGCAGTTGCCCCTGGGAATACTGATTTGGAGATCTGCTCTTCTGAAGGTCCAAATTGTTAAAATTGCAGTAGAATCCAAGATCGCAATAATCAAAACCATAATCATGAGGCATCAGAAGAGCTCACTAAATTAGCCATACTAATGATCAGATTCAGACTATGATATTGACTAATGTCATCAGTTTGGCCACCATATACCTTTTACCACCAACCCCCTGCCATCTGTCACCTCCCACCAGCCGTATACTATAAGACACCTGCAAAATACAACTCACTACATACCACTGGTGTTATACTCACAGTTGTTGGTATCTCCCACTTAGCATGTTTCGGGAACAAGTCCTCAGTATTATATAACGGACCATATATTCATGTGAGGTTGGAAGTGTCTTACCTCTAACATGTGCAATTGGGAGGGTAGAGCTATATTTGCTTGGAGTGTACCATTGAGTGCAATTGGAAGTATACTTTGCAGTATGAGCAGAACTATACTGCAGAGCAACTATGAGGTATAGTTGTAAGCATGCTCAAAGGTATACTGGGAGTGTACTTGGAGGTGAAGATTTGACCACACTGTCAATTAGACTGGATGTGTACCATCAAGTGGGATGGGGAGTATACATTTGAGCATACTTTGATGGGTTCAATAAATTATACTTGGTATCTTAATATCTAGTTCGTTGAATATAGTGTGATATATAGAATTCAATATATATAATCACAAATATATTACCATAATCCAGGCAATAAGCCAGTCCATACACACTGTAGAGCACCATATATCATCCATTCAATGGATTATAATCCCTATAAATGCTTACTATGGGTTGCGCATTGGGCATGTTTATTCATCATGATATCATATATATTGAGAATATCAATTGTTTGTTCCAGTATATACTTCCAAGATTATGAATACTATACTATTATATCTTGTTACTAGATGATTTGGTCAACAGTATTGAATTGGTATTGCCAAAACATGATTAATATAGTCAGACTTAGACAATGTAGGTAACAAAATAATATCATATAAACTGAAGCTTGAACTTTGTATTGCCAAAAAAATCATAGGGTACAAGCTATTTCAAATGGTGTTAGTTGGTTGTATGAAGAAGAAAATTAGAAAATGGATATGAAAAAGAAATTCTCCAATACTAAATAACCTTTCTTTATATACAGTTTATTGATTACTCTTAAATTATTTCACATATTTCTTTGAGGTATACCAATCCTTAACAGCAATAATACTTTCAATCCACTAATTCCCTATCAATTGACTATCTCTGCCTCGTCTAATATCACAATTCATCAGATCACTATGTTATTGAATACAATTATCCTCCCAATATATTCCCTTCTAATTATACCACTCAGATCTCTTGTGAAATCAATACTCTTCTATAATCCCTCAATTACTTTGTATCAGAAACTGTTTATGGTACATCTGAGAACACACAATAATCAGATTCAGCCTTTGGATTTGAGATTCTCGAAAAAATCTGTCTACCAGTTCTAATCTCTCCTTGTATTATTGATTGAACCCATCAATCACTTCCAACTTGTCAAGTAACTTGACATGTGTATACCCAAGAGAGATTTGACCTCTCTGGTGGTCAAGATACTGTAACTTGTAATACTACACTTGTGATTTTTCAATACTCTCTGTCTGGTATTCTTTTTCACCATCTACCTCTACTAGCAGAACCAGTAATTGGTGATGTCCAGACATGAGTTGATCTGCTATGCCATTGAGCTGAGAATCATTGTGTATCTTCTGGATTTGTATTGTAAACAAAGGATCTAGTTATTACCGATATGGTAAATTATGCCACAATATCATATATGTTGGAAAGCATTTGAATTTAAGCATGTAGATCACTTCCATTATCCATTGGTATCAATCATCCAGCTATACTCTATCCCAAACTTGAATAATCTATATAATATTTCAAGATTAGTATATATCTCTTCCAAAAAGGTTGAAATTAGATGACTTTGAATCTAAAGATGATCGTGGATTATTGAATATTTTGTTGCATCAAAGCAACCCCAAGTTTTGGATAATTCTGACTGCCATCTTTCTCATACAGAAATATCATCCAGGGATCCATAGTCTACACTGAAGAATTGTATGCATTATATAATGTAGTGTTGGTTAGACACTATTCATAGGGTAACTGCTTCACCAGATTACCTTATAGATACTTGGTATATATATGCAGTAATTTGATTCCATTATGGTATCATTTATTTCATTTATCTCTCTGTGTGTAAGTGCAATACTGTTGGCAGCTTGTATTCAAATGTGAGTCATTCATAGCATAGTCACCAGAACAGCAAAGAAAACTGTGTGTATAAATCTACAATATCAGTTGAGAGTAGTTTAAAAAGTCTTACAACTTTCTAAATAATTATATCAGCCATGTACCTACCATGTACTGTAGTGTTGTAGGGTAAAAGGTATTGCATTGACAAAAATCAATCTATGACTATTCAGATTGCATTGAAGACATCACATTCCGGTTTTCCACCATTAATATTTATGTACCCATCCTGCCACAGTGTCTAGGGCACCTGTAGTAGTTGTAATATTCTGGACTCAGTATTGTGTCAACTTCTAGAGGGTTGATAGGATTGACAATTTCGGATATATTAGTCGACATATCTTTGTTTATCATCCAGTCATACGCTCTGTTCTGGCAGTTGTAATAGTTTAAATGAGCTGGGGAATCTGGATGCACTCTATTGTGGAATTTATGAATCATTTGAAGTTTTATATTATTATATTCTGGAATATATATCTTCCTTCATTACTGAGGATTGCCTTATTTGACACTGCATTTGGTTACCATCATCATTTTGTCAATGCTTTTGTTAATTTCACTGGGTTGGATAGGTTTGTCTGAATACAGTTCATTCTAATAGCCATCAGGAACAAATTAAGAATTGGGATAATTGCTCAAAACAGTTAGACTATCTATCAACAAACACTGTAGTTTCTGTAGGTTATATAGCTTTACAATCACCTGTTGCATATTGTGAAAACTTTCATTTCTGCCCCCCCTCTGGAGAGATCTCCAGTCTTCCTGTCAGTTCATCTGCTTTACCATTAGATTTGCCAAGTTGATATACCACATAGGACTTGAAGAGGAAAAATATCTGGACTTGCATATCTACCACTGATTTAAAAGTTTTTATGTCATATACTATTCTAGATACTTAAGTTTAGCAAATACCAGAAGTGGATACAGCACCACTCCTGATTCAGGTTTCCATTTGCCCAAAGTCTAGTTAATTACTGTAATTGCTCAATTACAAATATTGTAGTAGCATTTAGCAGATGAAATTGTCTCTAGATAGTATACTACAAGATGAAAAACTCCTTTATTATGCGACAATCTTCATACTCCTATGCAAGCATGATGATTAGTCAGTATTTAAATAGATTTGTCAATATTGATATCAATGTATTTAAGTTTCTGAGTCAATGTAAATCCATACACAACTATTTCAAATGCTTGCTATTACTCTTTTTCCCAAACCCAAGGCAGATCCTGCTTGATAAGTCATGTCAATGGTTTCACCTTGTCCATAAACTGCATAATAAACTCTATATTATAATTGTTGAATGTCTAATACTGTTGTACTTGGAACAGATTAGTCAGTTGTTTATTCATGGTATTTTTGTTTCTACTATCATTCTTCCCAGTTCCTACCTTATTCAGATTCATATATATTGCATTTGTCAATACATTACATCCCTGATAGTGGTAAGTTTCTGTATTTGGGATTTGTACTTCTCAGATTACAGATACAGTCTGCTGTTTAATAATTATTCTATCCTACACTTAATCAATTTAATGTGATTTTCTTCTGAATTCCTATATATTCAACTATTATTCTGACATGCTAATACAAAGTCATTCAAAGCTGTCTGAAAATTGTATCTTGTATAGCCTTGACAGTCTGCCAGGGCTTTGATTGTTCCAAACTGCAATTTGGCAGATTCAAACATGTTAAATCTACTTTGAAAATCTAACTTGTATTTATCCTTCGACTTATTTCAAAGTTGGATGTATACTCTGCTATCGTGATGTTTCTATTGTGTCTAAGCAAATTGAAGAAGATTACATTTTGTGCAGATTAACATAAGAGGGTACCAGTTTTTATTGATTTAGTCATTTGCTATTGATATCCCAATAATTGATTCAGAATTGTAGCTCTTCACTGGCCTTCATTATGAACATGGCTAGAGCTGCAATAAGTAATGTTCACTGTGGTATGATTCCCTTGGATATATTTTTCTGCACAAACTCTGTAAAAACCTGAAGCTCATTTTAGCATATTCTGTTCAGTGGCCCCACAGAGGTTTTATGTCTTGTTTAAATCTAACTATATAATCTATGTCAAGTCAATATAATGGTAACTGATCAGCCTGCACTTTGCTAAATAAAGACAGAAACTCATACTGTTGTGCCAGAATTACCTTTTCCAGTGATTCTTCCTCAAAGCTTTTCTACTTCATTTAGCCTAACTTTATTGTTAAAGGAATCTTTTAACAACTGACCAGTATCATTTTCTTACCAACTGAAGAAAGAAGAATGAATTTCAAATAACAATGTGTCTTTACCATAGTCAATACGGTCAAATCTTTTGTTTGAATGTTCCATTGGTTGGTAGTACACAGATTCAAGGGGTACTTCTGAAATACTTCATGCTGTAACAAATCTACCATGACAGTTGGTCATATAGTACTGAGATCTTACTATAACTGAACTAGCTAAGAACCATGCACTGATATTCTGCAACTAAAGGCACAAAATTCCAAGGGTAATCAAATAGTGTCTGAGGTTTCCAACAATCATTGGTATTAGTTCCTGCTTGTTCCAACCAGTTATGCGAACTTTGGCCCTAAATGTCATATATACTGATTGTATACATCTTCCATTGATGATATCAACTTGGCATTCTTCTTTCAGATCCTCCAGTAAACCAGTTGATTATAAGTAATAATCTGATCTATGAAACCCCTGGCAGTAGCTCTGAAATCAATTAACATATGTATTTATATTACTCTTTTATTGTTGTCAATATGGAGATTACAACTAAGTATATTTCTTATATCAATTCATGCAAAACATCCACCTTGGTAATTCAGAAATGCAATATTCAGAAACAATACATTGTAAAACATTTCAATCAACAATATCTTAAATACTCAAAGAGCCACACTTATTCAATTCAACTTATCTTTTCTCATTTTTCATAAAAACTCCCCTGTCTGCCTAGGTAATGCTACTTTCACTTGTGCTGCTCTTATTGTGTCTGTCATTATCCTTATAGTATAATCTGCTGCATAGTTAATTTATCCACCATTATTAAGATATCCTCTGTCAATAATTTGTTTTGCCCTTTGCCCAGCAGATATCTTCCTTCTTCTTAAACTACAATAACTTAGTATACCTTCCATCTATGTAGCTAGCATCCCAGAGAAAGCCGTTACTGTACAGTCAGAAGCTAAAGGGGGTTTGGAAGAAGAGGCACAATCTGTTACTAATTTCCTTGTTACAACTTCATCTGTTGATAATGTGTTGTATATAATATTCCACTTTTGGCATTATATGATAAATGCTAATTGTTTGTGTAGACAATTCATATATTTGAAACAACCCTTGATTACTTTTGATAGACTCATTCCTAGATTTCTTGCGAAATCAGGAGGGCATCAATTATGACTGATTGCTATAACTTAGTATACAATGTACAATAAAGAGAATTTTAATGTTGTCAATTTTTTGTTCCACAGTTGCTGCTTTGTTGGGATTCCTAACAGCTACTTGCATGAATTCTATCTAAGTTTCCATGTCCTCAAGGATGATAGTTCCATCTTAACAGACCTGGCAGAAAATTTACCCCACACCAATCCAATGCAACTAATTGAAGATGTACTTCTTTTTTGATTGCTCATCAGGGAGTCACCCTGGCTGGTATTGGATTACCATATATAGCTGCATGATTTTTAATTGCAGCTCAGATTAGTTGATGGTTGCAAAGTTTAGGATGTTAGAGAATTCTATTTGTTGTTCTCATGGGGAGCAGCTGACACCTGTCCTACTCTGGCAGCCTTTATCAAAGTATTGGAAAGTAGTTTCCAACAAGACCTGACTTTCTCACTTGACTCTTGTATATTCCACATAATCTTTGCAAATTCTTCTGATGCTGATTGTTGGAACTTAGCTATTCTCAGGTGTATTCAGGGATAATTGAGTTGGTTTATGAGCTCTGTAACTTCGTACTCTATTAATACAATGTTGCAGAGTACTGACAGAAAGTATTTTACATGGAGTACTATAATCTCAATATATAATTCCATATTAATTGCTGGGTAATCATATACCTACTCATCGCTTCTTGAAGTTATATTCCACCAGAGCTAATGGAGAACCCCTTGACTTGTATCATACTGGGTATTTAGCTGCTCAAGACTAATTATCTCCATCTTTTCCATTTCCAGTGGTCTTGAATTTCTCAAACAGTAACTGACACAATTCACTCTTGTACTCCAATTGCTATTGCTCTTGATGTCATCGCAATACATTAGATATATATATCTATATAAACTATATTGATCAATTTCAGAACAAGCTGGGGATAGAGGTATCATACTAATCAATAAAACATACAATAACTTTACAGTTGTTGCTACTGCTGGTACTGATGCACTGCTATAGGGACTTCTCTATACTGCTGTCCTCTGCACACACAGATTTACTCTGTACCATATTTAGTAAACCAATCCCAATGTAACCCCCAATATTTTGTCTGACATTTCCCAAACAGAGGGTAATTCAAGCTATTTCCACTACTTTTCTTTGCAGCTTCAATCCAATATATATTTCCATAAGAAGGAATCTCTAACTGTAATGAGAACTTCCATTTCAATGATTTCAGACATACTTTCCAATGTATTCATGGACTCCAATCCGACTTACATAGAACAGGTTCTATCATTTGCAAACATTTCAATTTGTGAGTTAAAATTCTTAATATATCTAGACAACTACCCACTGTGATCAATGGAGATACTTTGCTGTACCATGTCCCATAAGTTGTATCACATAGTTAACTCAGTCATCATCTGTATGGATGCTAACAAGAGCTACTGTGTGGCAAAGCCAACATGAAGATAAATGCAGTTCAAGATAAACTAACAACATCATACTAAATCCAAGCATACTCAATATCCAGTATGATATTTGTCAACTCATTCCAGTATAACATATATAATTGAATTTTGGCAATATTACTAATAAAATGCAATCGGGTACACATGGGTTAGAAGTTTCCATCATGAAATAAAATACTGCATTGCAGTCACTGCTATGACAGATAGTTACATTTGGAAACAAGTATATGAGAAATGTGAGAAGAACAGATCATTCTTCCGCATCTAACAATAACTTGTTATATATGATTCATATGTTTCAATCAAATCCTGTTCTAGAAGTGTTTGAAGTATTCAAATTCTGACCTGTGATCTTACATACTGCTGACTACATTCTGAAACATTCACTTCAACTGTATCATCGAACTTGGGAATACAGCAATTCTGATTCCTATTATTCTAAATTAATCTGTCACTACAATGAATTGCTGTTATACAACTCTTACATCTTGCAATATCAATACTTTCAATCAATTTCTCAATTACTTGATACTGGTAACACTTTATCATATATGCAATCTTGTACCATAACCCAACAAGTGATATTATCGTAGAATCGGCATAAATAACTATTACCATTGCTACCAGTAGTACCCAATACTATAATATATATATATTTTGATTGATTCTACTAACCTGTATATTCCATTACTACCTTTATATATAACCTTAAAGTATAATATTTTTTAATCTCCATTGTAATCCAGTATATAAGTATACACCACATACTTTAAAAATTCTAATTGGTAGAGCAGAAAACCAATGCATTCAATAGAGTCTCGAGGGTAACAGTGTATATAATTCTTGACATGTATATTTATATTAAAGAGACCATTACAACTGACTTTGCCACATTTTCAAGCATCAATACACAGTGTATAGAGCAAGTAAACAATGTTCTCGAGTATATGCCCTGAAGAAAAGTTGGCATGGAACCCCAAAAGCTTCATAAGCTGATCAAATGCAGCCCTACCTAACATGTATTTGACTCACCAGTTAGCCACACCATATTGCTCCTTGCAATGAAATTCTTTGCATGGATTGTGTTTGTCATCATAAATGTTGGCAACGCCCCCTATTTCCATTGTCGCTATACAATGCTGGGTGCATCGTGACAGTCTAGTCTTCCCAGTGAACCGACAATACAGCTGACGGTTGCAAACATTGTAATACTAATATATGGTATAGGGGCTGCATGAACGGTACAAGTTGATGAGATAATTATGTTTATGATTGATTGCCTGTTTGATAAGGTTGGAAACAGCATAAGAGGGAATGCATACTTGTTTGACTGAGTCATGTGTTGCACATGACGGATGCAGACAATTATCCTTCCAGTTTCATACATTTAAACTTTACATCAAATCGAGAAAACTGGACCTCCCAACACTGTCTTATAGTAGAAATCGCTTTTCTCACCGAACTGACTACCATCCACCATGGCTTAAGTGAGTTCAAATCTGGCGCTAAATCACTCCGATTTCGTCTTCCTAACCCGAGTCGCAGCACTCTGATGAAATCTCCCAACCTATCGAAGCTATGGCTGATCACATGCTATCTCTCGTCCAAGAGTGCTGCACTTTAGTTTCTCCAACCAAATCCGTCCCTGTATTGAAACATTAATTAGCTAACAGTCCGCAAACGCTATCTAATGATGAAGACAACCGTAATCGTTACATACCCATCACCTGTCCCACGTCAGCAGTTGTTGAGGAGGTGGCCGGTGGGACTCGAACCCCTCCTGCCCTGTTTCTGCCACGAGCAAACAGTGTGCTGCCTCTGACGCCTCCTCGACCTCCTCTTCCGCGCGCTCCAAACACATCGCCTCCGGTGCTTCCACTTCCCGCGGCTGGTCCGGATGGAGGTGATGGAGTGGCCTGAGGTTGGGGTTGAGGTGGTGTTCGATTTCTTGCTGCCATCATTCCTCCTCTATTTCTTCCTCTGCCTCCTCTAAAGCCGCCTCTGGGACCTGTTGGAGTAGCCGGTATAGATGACACCACAGAATTGTGTGACGTTGTGCTCGTGTTTGTGTTTGACGAAGGACTGGCATTAGCACTATATGCGACAGATGAGCTTTCTGCCATGCCGAACTCGTGCTTCATCAACATCACTGCTCTTCCGGCTGGGAGACCCGATGATCTCGGGAGAGCTAGCTGGGTTGTAGATGCCGGGCTAGAAGTGATACCGGTTTTAGAAGCCATAGATTCTTCGCGCTCTAGTTTGGCGGCACGCCTTTCGCGGCGGGATGGACGGTCACCACGTTGTCTCCTGGGCGATTCCGGAAGCTGTGGCCGGTTTGTTCCGAGAGTTGATTGCACGGATAACGTAGAGAAAGATGAGACGGCAGCTGCAGTAGATTCAGAATCCGGAGGTGTTACCACTGCCCGACCACGAGATCGTCGAGTTGAACTGCCGAGGCCAAGGTCACGATGGAGTATTGCAGCGACTCCAGAAATACCGCTGCGCCTACGATCGCGATCTCTACACATTCCCGTATCACCACTCTCTTTATTCTCAATTATATTCGTGTCTGCGAATTTCTCACCTGGCTTTGGAGTAGAAACGGGAAGCCCTGATGATCCTTGGTGGGCAACTAGAGGCAGTCCAGAGTCCATCCGTTTCAACAGCGCCATGGGTTCAATTGATTTGGACTCTTCGGAAGCGTCCTTCTGTTTTGTTTTCGATGTAGAAGCCTTTTCTCCTGTCCGGCGCTCGGCACGTTTAGCAGAGCGACTTCCGCTGCCAGATGTTGCTCTTTCGGCAGCCTTGGGCTTCGACGACTGTTTCTCGGGCCCGGTTTTTCGACTACGGATGTACTCGATGAGCGGTGTGGTCTTTGGCTTTTCGATGGGCTCATTCCATGGTAGAGGGACGGAAAGTGGGTCGTTTGCTGGGATGGGAGCCGGTGTATGGGGATCGTACGGTGGTTGTTGGAAGCCTTCTGCACTTCCTTCAGCTGTAGCAGTAGTAGGATTTAGAGAGACGAGGAAAGCTCGGAAGTCCGTATCCGATTCGATAGTACCTGCTCTGGAGTCGATGCGTACTGTCTTTTGAGGTATTTTTTGGAAAGGTGAAAATTCCATCTGTGGAAGAGTAGAGTTTCCCCTACTATCGATGAATTTGCCATGTGATCGCAGGGCACTACTGAGTTCTGTAACTTGCTTAGGATTCTTTATCTTTAGGTAACATCTCGACGGCGTAGCAGGTTTGTTACGACTATAATCGGGGAATGTGTCAGCGACAGGAAAAACAGCAACCAGTTGCAGGAAAACAAACTCTTTGGGGGTCTTCCCTTGATTCCAGGTGAAAAAGTCGATGCTTTCATCTTTGATATAGTTACTCATTGCATCGCGAAACTCGGATTCTTTAAGGTCACTAGGGAGGTGACGTATGACAACCTTCAGTCGAATGGTGGGGTGGTGGATATATGCGACATTGCCAGATACACTACTCTCTTTCACTTTGCCTCCAACCCCCCGATATCGAGTTTGAACGGTTCCTGAAGGCGGATGTGTCGAGGATGTCATCTTCGAATAACGAAGTCCGGGGCGATGAAGGGTGCGATATACTCAAAATGATGTGGAATGGAATGATGTGGAACTTTCCACTCCTAGCGTGACCATCTGTCTTGGCACGAGTGAATCGCCTGAGATTATGTAACTCAAAACACGTGATAACAGTGAGTGCCTGATTATGATTTACGGAGTTTAGGACAGATGTTGAAGTGCTGGGGTGTAACATTGATGAAAATCTATAGAAAAGTGAGATTAGGATGTGATGTTAACAGGCCTAGTACCATAAATGTAATCACGATTATCACCATGAATATTATCCAAATAATATCATGGCTGTATTGGAAAAAAATCTAGATATTAATCTTATAAGATGAGTCATTATGATAATATTAGTATAACCCTCAATATGCTGTAACCAAACTCATAGGGTCAGTGGTAATATTAGCTGCTGGCATGAACTCATTATTATTACAGTTGGAATTATAAATATTACATATTTAATATTAAAATTAAATAATAGTTTCATTTAGATATAATAAACCATATCAAGATATAAAACAGTGAAAATTGAAACTCAAACAGAGTATAATTTGGAGTAGATTATTATACTCTGAATGGAAAATTCAATGATACAATGTGTATTTTCACCTCAGATTAAATGAAATATAGATATATACCAACATAATAGTATCTAGCCAGATTTCAAAGTACAACTCAATCTGTCTTACTTTATATATACTTGAAATATAGTATATATATTTCAATAAATGTTATTCCCCAGATATTTCACTTGAAATATACCATCCAATTCAAATTATTCAGGTTTACCATAAAGATAATACTACTTGTACCAATAATGGAGAAAGGCAGAGTGATAGTAGTGTTAATCGAAGTGATTCTACAATATATTAGTATCAAATGACTCAAAAGAGAAACAATAGCTATACAACATATTTAATAGAAATAATGCTATCAGGTAGAGTGAGCAGTTAATATTGAGGCTATAATCTATAATTTCGAATTATTTCAGGTTACACCTTAAACTATCATACCAGGGCTATACTGAAATGTAGCTATAACATACTACCCACCATGGTGAAAATTATTCAACTGTAACATCTAACATCATATAACCATACATCTAGTCAGAAAGTATACTTTTCAATCGAATTTTATAGTGAATTAATTGTAAATGTACATACTTCTGTTTATAAGTTTTAGAGTATAATATTTACTAATGCTATTTATGATCTGTATATATTTTTCAGGCTGACTATATTCAATTTGGGTAATAATAAACACCTTAGCGATATAATGTAACATCGAATAAACTGTGGAATCATATATTGTTGACTGATGTATCAGTAAATAATCTTCTAAATCAATTGCACTGTTGGAATTTACAGGATTAAAGATTTGGTATATTTTGGAAAATAACTAAATTGCATATAGAGTTTTACTAACAGATAAACTTCTTATATCTTGTAGAATTGGATAAAATAATATATATTATACTTTAATCTGCGACTATCTAATCATAAATTCTTTTTGATACCATTTCCAACTGTAGTTACTACTATACCATTTGTTGCATCAGTATCTTCTCTGGATGATCAAAATTGAAAATTTATGATCAACATCAGGTGGGGACATGTTTCTGGTAATATCTGAATAGATATATGTGTCAATTGTGACAGAAACGATTAGTCAGATGATACTTGTCATAAGTTCATATGTATTTTTCCTGATACAACAACTGCCAGACATACAAATGCCCTAGCAGTGTACAATTGTTGCAGCTATCATTATTATTAATTCAGAGAAACATTAGATCATACTGAATATATTGTAATTACCTTTATTAAAGAAATCAACATCAGGTGAAAGTAGTGGAAATAAAGAGACAGAATGGAAACTATACTCTATATGATAAAGTAGAAAGAATAGTAGAAAATTGAAAGCCATAATATAGTAGAAATGTAAGTACAGTGGAGGAAACAGTACAATGAAACTGAATAGAAAATAAGTTGCCAAGTTAAACACACAATACTAGTCTGGATAGGCCGAATTGATTGATCTATGCTTTGTAGATAATTTTATTACTGATTATCATTCCTAATCCATATCAAGAATTTCAACCCAGCAGATAGTTAAAATCACAATCACTTCCCACTGTATTGCAACACTATACTACCTGAATTTCCAAATGGAAAATATTGCAAGAGTGAGAGATCAGCAATTCGAATACAAGTATCAGTTCAAAGTTCTGGAGTATTGTAATGGCAGTCATGATTAGGTTCTCGGCAATGGCACCAGACGTGTCCAGGGCCGGGTAACCGCAACCTTATATAGACGACTCGCGATCTCTCTGGGATCGCTAGCGATAATCTTACCTATCAACTACTCTATTATATTACCACATCCACGTGTGCAACCGTATCTTCTCATATACTCTCATACGCGGCCATATACGGATATATGGCCTTACACAATTTTCGCTCTTAATCAATTCGATACGTTTCGCTCACGGGGTCTCGCGATTTACCCCTTTCGACGCGTCGCCACGAAATAACGCGTTTTATCACAAAACATGCCTCCAAAGAAGTTTACCAGAACTCAATTGCGCGTCACTGACATCCATGAGAGTGATGACACTCTGCAGGCAGCGGCATCGACAGCCGAACGCACTACTCCAACGGTCTTACCGGAGGCCGAGATTGACGATGACGATGACCTCTACGATGACCTCGGGGGTCAAAGAAGCAAAGAGAGCCCGATCGACAACGATAGTGGTGATCTCCGTTCCCAAATTACTGACGAGGATCGTCTAGACGTGGCGACTCAAAACCGGTTGATGCTGGAAATGCTGCTCGAAAATCAAGCCCAGTGGAAAGCCGAACAGAGACTCGAACGGGAGAGGATGGCGGCCGAACGGGAACAAATGGCTGCCGAACGGGATCAATGGGCTGCCGAACGCGCCGAACGCACCGAACGAAGCACCGTGGGCCCAAGACCGAATATCTACAAGCTGGTTGACCCTGTATGGTTCTGCGGCGGTGCAAAAGAGCTGGACCGATTTCTGGATGCATTACGCTCGAACTTCAACTCCCACGGCCACCTATTCCCACGCGGTGGACCCGATCATGTCAAATACGCGATCTCTCTTCTGGACGCCTGGAGTAATCATCAAAACCCGACACTTAGACAGACGGCGATGACGGACCCTTCGGAATGGGCGGGCGACTTATCTGCGGAATCCGACCCATGCCTACAAGACTTCGACCTCTTTTCACAAGAGATGGCCAAGGTTTATGGGGATAAGGACCGACGACGCGTGGCGGTGATCACACTGATGCAGGGATACATACAACTTCCACAAGAATCGGTCAGAGCCTATGCGAATCGTTTGAAAGCTAATTGGAGACAGGCTGGGTGGAATCTACAGAA
>Ga0307512_10000989_pt1 | contig 41814 bp, 50 predicted proteins | sample 14_EM_MG_FD_200267 | JGI IMG/M metagenome (GOLD analysis project Ga0307512, IMG submission 200267) | Populus trichocarpa ectomycorrhiza microbial communities from riparian zone in the Pacific Northwest, United States - 14_EM | ecosystem: Host-associated > Plants > Roots > Unclassified | place...
TCCGGACCAAAGTCACCGGTGTTCATTTGTATGTTTGACAGATCGAACCGCCACCCGACCCTTGCAGCAATGCGGATTTGGGATGCAGTACTGCAGAGGCATGTGGGTGTCTGTGAATGCTGCTGCGGAATGGAACCGGATGGGCGCGTATTGAGGGGGTGTCGACTTGTTGAACCGTGGTACGTGGAACATTCGAAACCGAATAAGCCGCTTGGAAGAAGAGGACGCCCGCCTTACGTCACGATGATCGAAAAGCCTGAACTGTCAAATGGGACCCGGCAAGATGTCCTGGCTTCCCAGAGGCTCCCAGCACTCGTGTCATTCTTATCAAGGGGTTTTGTTGTTGGTTCTTGGTACAATACCCTGCAATCATGACCTGAACTTGACCGTTGTTAGCGCGGCCGCCGGGCTGAGGCGGTACGTTACCAATTTGACCGACTCAAGGACCCTCCGTCGGCATAACCTCGGACCAGTTGTTGGGCGATGCCTTTGTCCGGCTCTGGCAGGTGTCACCGTCGATTATTCCCACTTCACCGATTGCACCCGTCCACTGCCTATCGCAATCAGAGGTTCCTAGAGCTGCAGAGCCTTCCAAAGTCGAGCCACGGCGTACGCCCCCGGATCCGCAGCGTGGTACGGTACGACAAAAGCATTTTAATATGCTCCTACTGTTAATTACGTCGCTTTGACCGCATTCCCTGTGGATGACCCCGAGGATCACCGGTTGGCTGGTAACGGTACCCGTGAGCCGCAAATGCACCCGTCTTTCCAGCAATGACTTTTCCAATCATCTGTCGCGCTTTTGTCATTACATTACCGTGGTAGCACTGTAAAACTTAGTGGCCCCCGAGTCTTCTCCATTCAAAGGGTCTCATAAAGAGTGCAAACAAAACAGAACTAAGTGGCTGACCAAAGGTTCCCATCTCTACATTTAATGCCATTTTTTGCGAGACAGGATGTCAACCCAGAGTTTGTTGCGCCCGCGTTCTGTGTCAACTTTAAGTAACTCACTTGCACATGAGATGCACATGGGGAACGTGTGTCAGGGACAAGTTGTCCAATATGCTGCTGCCGTAATCTTGGGCGGAATCCACGTGCAGGCCAAGCCAGGCAACAATGCTGTTTGGCTTTGTAGACGAAATGCGGCATCACACATTCGTCTTTGGTGTAACGCTTTCAATCAGAGTTGAGGCTCAGCTCAGGGTCACCCTGAGTTGAAGACCTCTAGCAACTACTCACTAGTACTCAGGGATTTCTGTGGGCAAGTCCATCCGAGGGTCGTATTCATATCGGACAGTAAAACCCGATGACGGCAGCAGCGGTGCATTGATGACCATGCAGACAGGGACCCTTGTCAGTACCATAAGGCGGGTGTCCCCCTTGTGATCAAGGTGTCATGACCCATGTTGGTACTGTCCCCCCGTGCACTGCTAATGGCTTGCAAATTGACTCGGTCATTATTCGAGAGGTTCCGCGAAGATCACCACTGCTCTATAGGGCTGCGCTTCTCAAAAAGAACTTTAATGGGGCTTATTGACCTTCATACATCGTGTACTACTACAATTCGACAATGGACACGGACAAGAACAAAGTTCTATAAACAATCGCAGGGCATGGCTTAGCTAGAGCGGGGTCTCTCTAGTCCGTCGATCCAGGACAGGTACAGACACCCAAGCCCCTAAACTTAACGTTGTAGGCGAGAAACCGAACCAGGACAAAGAGACAGGAGGTACGAACACGTATTCACAGAACTGACGTATTTCCAATACCACCCCATGCTTTGGACTTGGGGGCCATTATCAAGTGGCTGTAGGGGGAAGAAGGTGCTCCCTGCGTACACTCTCGTACGCTTCTCTGATGTCCACCTGGAAGACAGAACGAAGCCATCTGGTGACGACATCCAGGCCTTGCTCTCTATACAGTCCGCCTACATACGCCTGTGCCAAGATGTTTCAGGCTTAACTTTTGCATTGGAGTGGAGAGAGCTATACCTTGAAGACCTCAGCTTTGGACAGCATAATCATTAGGAGCGGAGTTGCGGTGACTACCAGGTGATCACGCACCTTGTGCATGTGCCGACCTTCTAACTTCGTTGGCTTGAGCAGCCTGAACCAGCAAACGTTCATGTAACTTGTACAGGACGGCACTGGGGGTGAGGATTAGCAACGAAATCCCCTCTCGAGTCAGGAGGCCTGATACGTTTTTGCAAGCGTGCCATGGAATTTGAGGCGGTCCCTCACCTTCTGCAGGATCGCAGTCAAGGATCAGAGGCGAACGGGAGAAATACCGATCGGACGAACCGAGGAGGGACCAACGCATAGGTGTGGAAACGAATCTCGAATAAGATTGGTCACCACGAGGCCAAATACTTGGTCTCCTACATTGACCAACCTGCGAAAGTCTTCAGTCTCTCCCCTCAGTTGGGATAATGGCGAGCTCACTGTTCGTTATCGCGGTTTGCATCATTTGGTGAGTCCTCGAAAGCACGCTTGGGGCGCCTGACCAGGCTACGATGCGTGAAGATCTGGTCAAGAATCCGTTGAGATTTTATCACAGGAAGCGATGGGAGCCCGGAAGGTGCTTCAGAGGACATGATGGGAATGGGGACCACTGGGGGGTAGAGGAAGTGGGTGGGAGTTTATAAAACCTAGGGAGTGCCAGACTTGGAAGCTGTTCCTCGTGCGTTGTAATATTCCGAAACGCGCCATACCAAGGATGGGCTGTCTGCGGCATCCACGGGCTCAGTACCATCAACAGCATGTGGGAGAACCAGCCAATCTGGGCCGTTTGGAGAGAAAACGCCATGAAGGGTTAGAACCTGTAACGGATAACAAAAGAGGAATAACCACGCGGGCACCAAATGGCAATCAGTCAATCAGGTTATTCAGAACTTCTGGCCCATCTATCCGATCCGTACGCGAAAAAAGGGGGTAGCAGCAACTCGGAATGAAAAAGATATCAGAAACAGACGCTCTCCCCTTTAGGTCCACCCACTTTGAAATTACATACCCTCAAATGTATGTCTTTGACAGGTGGCAGTGGCCCACAGACAATATGTGTTAATATCTTCATATTTTCCCGCCAACAGCGACTAGCCGGTCCTAGGGTGGCACTGAAAGCCCTACAGTTGGCCCATGAGTATTGATGGTCGGACTGGATCAAATTTCAGAACCTTCCGTTTCCAATCAATGCTGTGTGTTTGGAACGCGCACGCTGTGCAGTGCATAATCATAGCCATATATGGTACACACCCGGGCCAGAAAGAAGCCCGGGTCAGCTTCGGCTTCAATTGATGCGCGGACTGAATTGGAATGTCGTACCATGGCCCACACACCAGACCACATAAAGAATAGCGAGGGTTTGAGGGCTGTGATGAGTGAGTAGGACCAAAGATCCTGGAGCTTCGGGCGCCGCCGCCGCCGCCTGGGTCGTGGCACAGAAAAAATTAAACATTACATTAAACACTAAATATGCAGCATTGCAGCACAGTAGGTGGCATTTCGAACACGTGATCGTTCCCGCTGCTGGGGATGCCCTTTTCTCCTCTTCCTGAATTTCCGCCGCAGGCACAGGGCAGATCCCCTACTCGCGACAATACCACCCAAATCGTCTTTCTGTCATCTTGTCTGATTGCATTTCGAGTGTCCTGGTACCATCATGCCTAGTCAAGACAAAGTACAGCACTAATGGAAGCTAAACCCCACGACAGGTGACAGGAGCCCCTGCGGACCATCAGAATAAGAATAAAGTTAAGAACTGGTACGTTAGAGATTCTGGGGATCTTGTCCTGGGGCGTCTGACTCCTAAGTCAGGCAGTATTACAAGAAATTTGACCACATAACGCGCGTCAAGCTTCAAGATCCGATGTCCAAAACATGTAACTGTTGTCGTTACCCCTCATTCGGATCCCAACCTACTTCATGAACTCGTCTTCGCGCGTCACCACTCTCGCCTGGTGTAACGTCATTTATTATCCAAGACGTGGCTCTGTAAACACGCAACAACTCCTGTTCACGTCGACCTCGCCCCAAATCCAAACGACCTGGTTGTGTTGTCTCCACACCCATTCGTACATTCATTATAGTTTCTTTCCTTGCGCGATGCCCAGACCTTCTTGGGTCGCTTTTCAACTACTCACTAGCTTGGAAAGCGAGCCTTTTCCCTCCCGGGTTCAATTACCCCCTGCCCCTGGTGTGGGTGTGAGCAGTCGAATGGACATCACCAAAACAAGTAAGATCCACTGGGTATTCATGAGATAGTTTAAAACAGACCGCTAATGGCTTCCTAACGCCGCAGTGGGTGCAGTGCATAAGTCGGCTCGAAGCTCCGACATACACCGCAAACAGTGCTTGCCTCGTGTACGTTTTACAGTTCATCTAGCCCTATGCATTGTCAAATTCACGGCATTATGTTTGTGTCCAGACTCATCGTAACTAAATGAGTCCACCTTCCCTTCCTCACTGGTGGGCGGCCGTCCTAGCATACCATTGGTGCCCCGACACGCTATGCGGTAGCGTTATCGGCCGTGTTTGAACGCGACGCCCCCTCCCGATGATCCACAGAGCACGTTTCGGACACATGGCCTGGCCAATGCTTCGTTGGTCGTATGGTCCAATGCCATGTGTGCAGCACTCGCAGCCCCAGACACGGACTCGAGTAGATGTATAGGCTTCATGGGGTTTCTCCATCGGCGCTGTACATGTATTAGAACAGTTTTAGCCATTCTGTTTTGACCCTTCTTTTTTGACTGACAACGCCCATGCCATTACTCTCGTGGGATCTCGGCGCCGAGTTCCTCCACAGATCGTTCTCTGCTGCTTCCACAGGACGTCCGTGCGTGCAGAGAGCCGGTAGCTGGGCTCTCGAGCCTTATCGAAGGCGTCTTGTTCCTTTCACGATGTGATGCCGTTACGGCGAGGGCGCCATGTAGAGCATTGATGGTGCTCAACCCCATGAATGATGTGCACGCGGGCCACGGTTTTTGCCTTTTTCAGGTCCCGGCTCTGTCCTCCGTTAGGTGTGATCAGGACAGCGACTACCGGAACGGACTTCCCTCAGTCGCATGACAGACCGCTCACCGTCACCTTCTGCATGGAGGATGATACGGCCGTAACGCAAATCACATTCTGGGTGAGTTTCCATGACTGTCTGCGCCGGATGTAGATGACGCTAGCTGCTTGTAGAGAGTGTGGTTCATCCCCGCTTCTTGGATAATTTGATGGCCAACCACACATACCCTAGCAGAAAACCCTGAACGGCGCATAATTACGCTAACATTTCACCAACTTCTGGGTGCCCGGCAAATGCCACCGAGTTATGATTCCGGCACAGGGTGAACGAAATGAAGGTTTTGTCTGGGGCCTTCCAGAGACAGGATGGGTGTACCGTGTGGGTGTGAATAAAGCAGAGCAGATGATCGTTTCCGTTCTTATGAGCCTGATTTCCAGATCTACTTTTCGATGCTGATCACGGGGCGTCGGGCTTTATCGTCTTTTCTTCTAACTTTGTCGCAATCGAGAAACTGGACGTCGCCGAGCCCTTACCAGATGCCGACCGAACCCCAGCCCCGCATTATCGACGACTATCTACTCTCCCTCCTTTACGTGGTCATATGTGATGCGCGGACATATTTCGACATATGCCGTCGCGAAGAATCTTTGGTGTTTGAGTAACCCTCATCGGGCATTGCAATCCACGGGTGCTGAGTGGATCCCTTCTTTCTGGACGCCTCCCGAGCTGACGCCATTTGTCATGCATGGACATGAGGGGTTTAAGTCGGCGCCAATCTGCCCCACATGCCAATACTGACCGCATCATTCAGCCGAAGATTGTCTCCGAACTTTTCTCTTTCGGTGTCGTGGTACGGATTGCGGAGCCTGGGAATGAATAAGCCTTTATTTAGGGTCCCCTCGAGGACGAGGTCAAATGTCTAGGGTGTTGTGCTGTGTGGGTGGCGTTGATCCGGCAAGACCATCAAGTCTACAGGCGGTTTTTGCGACGCGGCGACTGGCGAACACTTCGGCACCTGAAAGGCCCACACGGCCATACCCGAGGGGTAGTGCCACTGCCGGCACGCTTCCGATATCGATGCCCGACGAACCCATCGACCCTGACCAATGTTTATTTCACGGTGGGCATTCGTATCAGAGCCTACAATAACCTAAGGGCAATGAGGGCACACTAATCGCTGTGGTATCAGGTTGTGAGCACCGCAATCGGGTTTGCGTTTCGATGCGGTGAGTGATATCCTTTCTTATTGGAGACCTCCAGCAAGATAACGATCTCTACACAGAATAGAGGACCAAGGTGTGAACTTACTAGCCCGCCCATTGTCGATACAGCGTGCCAAAACGATGATCACAGGTCACCGTATTACAAAATGTAACATCGTCTGGTGCCCTGCGTGCAACCGATGTAGCTCCCACAGCCCCCATGTGTACCCAGGGTAGATGTATCAGCTTCATGGGGGGTTTACCCGTCGGCATTGTGCACATATATAACAGTCTTGGGCCTTTACTCGCACCTTGACAAAAGAAACCTCTCATCCTGGAAGCTCAACTACGCAATCCAGAAACCAGTCCTACTACGTTAGTCAACTGGCACCCCGGGTGGGGTTCAAACAAGGGCAGAACAACATCTGCGCGGTCATTCCCTTCAAGCACACGCAACCAGCACAACACCACTCTCAATTATCCCTCCTTGTAACGTGGAACCCGTGCGCAAGAGCGGCCCGAACGCAGTCCCACAGCGAAGGGAAGGAAGGCACGCGGCAAGCCACGAGGGCGTCACCACCCTCTACCACACCTGCAACGCCAAGCCACCGCCAACTGCGCTCTCGCACCGTCGTTGTTTCCCGGCGTGGACCCATCACGCTTGACACCACAATGCTCTTCCATACACAACGATGGCCTAAGTTGGCTATGGGAGCAGAACGCCATGCTCTTATTGCCCGTTACAAGGCTTAGTACATAAAGGTCATGTATATACAAGAAGTAATACGAGGGGTTCTGTACCCCAAGGCGCACGATAATGGAAGTCAACATATATTGTCTTAGTTATTTCGTCCTGGCCGTCTCTTTCCCTTGACCGACAACGCCAATATGCCGAAGCTCAGCGCCGAGTGCCTCCCCAGATCGTCCTCCTTCTGCCTCCACGAGCCGTCCGCGCATGCTGAAAACCAGAAATTTGGCTATCAAGCCTAATCGAGGGTGTCTTGTTCTTTGAATATGTAATGCCTCTACGAAGGTGAGATTGCCACGTGGGACATTAAGGGGTGCTCCACCCAGGAACGATGTGCACGCGGGCCAAGGTCGTTGTCAGATAAGTTCCGCCCCATCTTCCTCTCCGAGTGATGAGGGCAGCGACTGCGGAAGGGCGTCTGCTCTCGATTGCATGAACAGGCTGCCGACCGTCACCTTAATTAGCACAAGGGATGACATGACCGCAAGTCACGTCGCATACTGTCCCTATGACTGTCTTGTGTCTGCGGCCAAACTGAATGAATCCTTGACGTTGAACTAACTGCTTTGGGAAACCACATTTCGTCCTTGGTTCTCGGATACCTTAATGGCCAGTGACACAAGCTCCCGCCTCAAAATCCGAATTGCACATGATCACGCAATCATTTCTCCAGTTATTGGGTTGCAAGGGAAGTGCCGTAGAAATGTGGCTTTGGCGCACGGTGAACGAAATAAAGTGTTTCGTCTGGGCTGACTTCTAGAAGCATGGACAAGACATGTGTGTTTGTGCGCGCGGAGCATGAACTCAAAGCCAGCCAATGACTGTTTCTGTTCTTGACCGAACCCGGATATTCCTGATTTTCGGATGAACTTTCAATGTCAATCATGGTGCATGAGATCTCGGGCTTTACCGTCTTCTCCTCTAACTCTGTCTCTATCGAGAAGCAGAACGTACCCGAATCCTCCCCGGATGCAAAACGGACCTCAAGGCCTCAAGCTTCAAGCCCCGCTCTGTCAACGATATGTCCACCCCCTCCTCTTTTGCATGGGATCACGCGCTGGGATCTTTGGACATTTGTCATTTGTCGGCGCAATTTTTTTTTTTTTTTTTGCGGTTCGAGGGACGTTCATTGGGCATTGGGCACTGCCAATAGGGGTGCCGGGGGCGTCTTTCCTAGCTGGACGTTCCCCAAACTGACGCCGTTCGTTAGAGATGACGACCACAAGGGGCCCAAACAGACACCACTTCGCCCCACATTCAGTTATAGCGACCGCATCACTCGGCAGAAAGTCGTCTCCGAAGAGTCCGAACGTGTCTGTTTCGGTGCTGTGGCGCGGATTGCGGAGCTCGTGGTGAAACACTTTTAATTTGAGGACCCACCCCAACCTTCCAGGACGAAGTCAAGTGGGGAACTGTTCTATGAATGCGTCGAGTTTGGCAGGGCAGGGCTGGTAAGTGGACAAGCATCGATCTGTGTGACTGGCGAAGAGAACCGCGCCTGACAGGCGCACGCGTACCGGCAGGGGCGGTGCCACTGTGCCGGCACGGTGACGTTTCCGATACCGAGTCCCCCACCGAGGAACCCATCGATCCGGTTTCAACGCCTATTTCGCAAATTGTCTACACAGTATGTAACCTTACAACGGGGTGGCAATGAGGGCACACTGCCCGTTGTAGTGTCAGATTGTGCGCATCGGGATCGGTTCTTTTGCGTTTGTATGGGGTAAGCAATGTCCTATTGATATGGGACATTGGCAGCGAAGATGCGATTTCAGTGGGGAACGAACAGAGGACCTAGGTGTCAATACACTAGTGCCCTATTGTCAATACAGCATGCCAAAGCGATGACTACAGGTCACCACATATGATACTGTGCCCACCCACTACAGTTACATAGATGACTCAGACCGTGAGAAACAAATCTCGGGCTCGGCGTGCCAAGGGGGTACGTATCAATGGCTTGACCCTTTCTCCTTTGTACAGTGCAGGGATTTCCCTGCTGCAGCCTGTGTGTCGCATCCCTGGTAGCCGTTTGCCGCCTGTGTGAACAGGACCCACATAATCGGCAAGTGCATATATTCAGTTGGTGAAGTGTGGTATGTGTCAGCGTCAGTCCTCCATGTATACATACTGTTACGGTTTTGGCAGTGTGAAATTTGCCACTAACATCGCCTTTTCCCCGGGGCCATTGGCCCATACAGCTCGCAATTCCCAGAGCTCCACCACTTTGGGTTGTGTTTCGGCACGAAAACACGCATAGAAGGCGTGCACTCGCGCACCCTCTGACATGCGGACTTAACTTTTGATCGCTGTTGGGGGACATGCTAACAGCATGGCAGATCTTGATGATTCTTGCACTTATAAGGTATTGCGCCGCCGTACTGCAGTTCCTATAACGGTAACCCTGAACCTCATTGCCTGTGCACCCTCACCACCTGCTCACAGAAGCACCGAAGAGCATCAGTCACTGCCGTATCCGTGGATCTGGACACACCCTAAGGCATGTAATCCCTGTGATATGCACGGTGTATTGCAACCAAACACTCGTCGTGGGGACTTTGCTGCGAACACCAAGTTCCCACGCACGGGCGGACCATCGTTACGCCGCAAGCCAGCGCACTGTCAACGGGCCTACGGGCACATATATGACAAGTACGTGTATCGCTACTGTATCCCTTCGGTAGTCGATATGGACCGCGGAAGATCTCCTGCCATCCCGCCATATCGCCGTAGATTCCGATACCTGCATTGCCCCCTCTTTATCAAATCAACAGACGGGTATTCTGGAAGTCCTTCTATCATTGTTCACCCGGAGCCACTCAGATCCGGGGGCTTTGAGCTTGATTTTCGTGTGCTTGGAGCTTAAGATTGGGGGATCGATGCCAGGGGTGGCCTAGACAGCGCCGTATCGGGATGAATCAGATGTCTCGACCAGGTCGATTTCGACTGTGGCTCGCGAGTCCGCCCTGAGTCATGCTATTGCTAGCTGGTTGTCCGAGGGTGCCGGTTCTCGTTTGAGTGGATGGTGTCCTTTGTTTTGAAGTGAGACGTTCATCCTAGGAGATGAATCCGGAAATGAGTTATGAGGGCGTAAGACAAACAGACGACAGCCAAGGGTCACGCATGCACGTGCCTCGGGCGCTAATAACGTGGAAGTGCTCCAGCCGGAGGAGTATTGGGCTGTATGTACACTGCGTGGTGAATTTTGTTGCACACGGAGAGTTGGCTACCACAGTATGAACCGTTGCGGTGATCAGGGCGGTGGTGCGCGAGGCAGTGCCGAGATGAGGGGGCCGAAATATACGTAATTTGCGTGATGCTACGCAGGCTGCCATTTTTGGATCAGTGGACCTGAGGGGAGGTCAAGTGGCCAGATATTTTTTGTTTTATTTTTTCACGGGATTAAATACTCGAAGCGGGTGATCCTCATTCCCCCCCAAGTTTTTCATCCCGTCCTCTCGCCTCCACCATTTTCTCTTCGTAGCGGAATCAACCGGTAAGATCCTCCCCGACCCTCCTCATTTGGTTTCTTACCCGCTTCTCTCTCCGACCTCATGTAGGCCTGGTGCCCCCTCCCACGCCATACACAAATATATATATACAGACCCTCGCTAAATACATTCGACCTCTCCCACCCAGATCAGTCATCGTCCCTCCACTACACTAAAACATGACCGAGTACGATTACTCCCCCGAGGCCTACGAGCGGTTCATGGCCACTCAGACCCGCATATCCAACTGGGTCGACACTGTCTCCCAGAGCACGCAGCCAGGCAGTCAATTCTCCCACCCCCCCTCTGATCACCGCCATCGTTCCCGCCCACCTTACTCCCAGCAACCCTCCCACTCCCAGCATTCACGGTCTAACTCGGCCTCCCGCTCCAACTCGCATGAGCCACATCACTACCGTCGAGAGCCTACACGTCAGCGCTCTCATTCGCATTCCAGTTCGCGGCCACAAGGTTCAAGGTCCTATAGTTACTCACAGCCCGTCCACTCACGCACCTACGCCTACGCTATGAACTACCCCCCACCACCTGTCCCCATCGCAATACCGCCCCCCGTTCCCTTACCCCACCCGGTTCCGCGTCGTTCACGGACGCTCCCCCCGCAGCCACACAACGTTGTGTATCATACGTATGACCCACAGCCGCGTGGGACGGCCTCATACGTCATGCTCCCACAAGTTTACGGTGGTGCCCCTCAGCAAATGCGGATGCAGTCCTCAGTGCGTATCCTTTTTTCCTTTTTGTTTTTGCCGAATACTGTGGCGCTGACAAGAATGTTTTTTGTTATTTTTTTTTTTTGTTTGGCAGGTCACGCCGACGAAACGGGCGCAGCCGCTACTCAAGCGCTTATTTACAAGCTTTGGACCCTGGGGCTCTTCCTCTTCGGGCCCCTCACCAAAGTCCAAGCATCCACCTCAAAGGAGGCACAGGAGAAGGAGTAGTTACTGAGGTCGCCGTTTTTGGTCCTCTGCCCGTGAGGTGCCACTTTCTTTTTCTTGCAGAATTGATCGATTTTGCCTGGACCCCTCCAAAACTCTCATCTTCTCTTCCATTATTACTTCGTTTCTCCACCTGTTTTGTGCCCTTTCCCCATGCATAACATAGATTGTTCTTTCACCTCACGCTCCCCCGTTCTCCCGATGTAGCTTCAAAAGTTCCCATCACGTCTTACATCTTGACTAGACCAGAGCACTCGAGAGGACTTGTGGTTGCTCTTGATGGACGGATTGGCATACTTGTTATCGACGCATAATTATTTTTTAGGATACCTGGGTCCCTTAGTATAACGACCTTCCTAGCTACATTCAGCATGCGTTGCGTTTTGTTTTCGCTTGCTTAGTTCCGAGGATGACAACCGGTCCGTTTTCCGGCCGGCTTTTCTCCCATCGATAAAAAGATCCGTCAGCGCTCGCCCCTGGCCTTAGCTACAAATGCAAGCTCCAAAGACTTCCACCTAGAATCTTCCTCTTCAGATTGCCCGAAATGTGCAAGTCACACGGGATACAGAACAGTATCCAACTCTATCTGCCTCACGTGCCTATCCGAAACACAATTAAGCCAGATCCTATCAGCTTGCAGGCCGACCACTGCAGGAACCCACAATTGGGAGTTGCACTACACGTTTCTCTCGAAGTGTTCCATATTTGGTTCACAAACGATGGGTGCGTTATCTCTGTGATGAAGCACGAGGAAGTTACCGGGAGTGGAGCATCCCATGTGCGAGAAATCTTCAATTCATCATGATGGAACCTGGGTCTGGGGCCAGAGGGGCCGCCACCTCGTTTTGGAAATATGCACTGACAAATGGCAGGAATGGCTGATAAAGTATTTGCCTCCCTATAACCCAGGGATAATCACATTCTGGGGGCCACCCCCGCTTCCCATTGGGTTTCTTCGGTGCTGACGCGATCCAAGGTCCAAGGCTAGGCCGACGATAAATGACGATGAGGATGAACCCTCTCCCCCCATTCCCCATCCCCCAATTCGAGATTCGTGTTCGTCTCGAACGAACTCAGCAATGGGAACTATAGCAAACCCTGAAACATACATCAGTCAGAACAAACCCTCGGAACAAAGAGTTGTGCGCTACAGTAACTCTTGCATCAGTGGCGGGCTTCAAACAATAGCAGCAGCGCTCACCGTCCTGTCTGTTGACTCGGGACCCTGCCCTGATGGCCGACACAGCGCATCTATGGGAACCCCTGCCCCCCCGCCGTCGGCCCCGTCTTCCCAAACAAATGATGGATGATAATGATGTATGTATGCATGCATGTATGTATCCGTGCGCCACCTCATCAGGGATTCATGTTCATCATCGTGGATTGCAGATTCCCTTCTCTTCGCCACTGGAGTGCTGTGCATCTGCGACTTACAGCGCTACACCGTGGGCGCCCGCCCCTCCGTTCCTCGCCCTCTTCCCCTCCCCTTCTGCCCCGCTCTACATGTCCACTTAGTGACCATCCGTCTATGAGCGCGCACTCCCACTCCCACGTCGACCTGGCTTTGGCACTAGTGCCAACGAGGTGTTATATGGCAGAACGCGCTCCTTGGGTGAGGATCATAGAGACACCACGTGTGCGCCCTACGCGATGCCTCGAAAGATTTCCTGCATCACACCTCTCCGCCTGCCATTCTGCATGGCTTCGATCGACACCTTTGTTAGTTGGCTGAGTGGCTGAATGGCTGTATGCCAGACGGAATTCGATGGCTCATAAGTACATCAAAACGAGTTGACGCGGTTGCATCTCGTCGGCCCCCGGTTGTAGGGGAGTTGTAGGGGTCGCTGTAAGGACTCAGACTATTGTTTTCTCACCACTCCAGTCTGACACCTCCACCGAATCATGGATTACAACCACAATCCAAGCGATGCCCCACAGTCCTCTGGAGTACAGAAGAAGTCCAAGATGAACCTTATACCAAAACCCAGCGCATTTTCTGACATCATTCCACCTGGAAGCCCCACGTTTCTATTTGAATATCTGTCCTTCCGTTCAGAAGTCCCTGTTAAAGCCCTATTTCATTTATAATACCACTCGAGATATATTTGCGTGCTCCAGTTGTCGTCTCATCGTGCGCTTTTGAGGTTCTTGACACGCACCCACTGCAATAAATCACCTGCGAGTACCGTGCTGGTGTCAAAATAAGATAAGCTCTCCATCGATCATTACTATCCGAGTCCCAGACCGCTTCGCGCTACTACGGGATGGGAGGCAGGATGAGAACGCCCGGATGGATGCCTTGGTTTTCTCAGACTGAAGGCCTTTGTCCACCGAGCTGCAAGAGTTTCCGTCGAGACGTTGTTATGTTCGCCATATCAATTGAGCAAATCTTGTTGCAAAGATGCACGCATTATCACGTTCTCGTATAGAGATTGCTCTGAGCGGTGTCAAGGGAAGGAGATGATGGAGAAGGACGGAAGGTGACGCTTTGGACCTACTAGTACAGTACCCATTGGATGATGAAAAGCTCGACACCCACATTTCTGAACTTATTAGGTTTTTGCTTTCGAAATGCTAAATTCCGTGGTGCATATCCATTTGTCGATCATAGGTTTTTTTCTATAACATTATGTTGAGATCGACGGGATATGCTCGATGAGGAAGAAGGGCTTGTTTCGAATTCGTGTATTTGGGGGAAAGTTGAGGTACTGATGACGTAAGTAAGTTTTGGTCTTGTTCTTGTTTGGGTCGTTCTTAACTTCTTGTTCGAGTCCACGATACCAAATTAGGTCCTCACCAGCCCCTGCAAACACTTACAGTACACCTACGCACCCTCTTTTCGTCGCATCGATCACGAGACCGTCCTTTGGGGTTTTCGACAAGATCCTTCTGATGACACGACGTGCGATCATCGACTGCTCGACGTAAAACACGAAGGAGGACCACGCCCACATTTCCACGGTATCGCAAAATGATCGCGACATCCCACCATCCCTTCTTCAACCCCGGCGCGATGTCGAGTCCGTCATCGCCCCCTTTCACTCACCCGCTTCCCGACGGCCCAAGCGCTGCCCAAACTCGGACGAGGAATTGTGGTTCCTCTGCCCTGGAGCGCGTTGGATAAACTGGGATTTGGGAAGCTTGTTTTTGGTTCTGCAAGATGCGCACTCAGCGCGTCCAGGTCCCTGGGGAAGCAGCGGTTGCCAACGTCCGATACTCGGGGCGGCCGTGGACACTCTACAGTAGTTCCACCTTGGCTTTGGGGGATGGTTGCCTTCTTGCCCCCCTTTTGCCATTCTACCCCACCCCCCCACCCCTTCTGGCGCCCTGCGTCAATTGGTTGGGCAATAGCTATGACGCGGACTGGCTATGAATGGCATTGTGCTATGTCTCCGGTACGGGAAGGTGTTCTATTTGTCTGTCCGTAGAAGTTCTCATGGCTTCAGACAGACCCTATTACCTCATTACGACTAGGCATTTCATGACGGTGGCATAACCTAACAACTGCAAGCCAATTTGAAAGGACAATACTATCACTTGCGATCGTCGCCCCACAATCTTCTGTGAAAGTCCTCAAGCCCCACTGTGTGATGTGTATACATTGGCCAAAGCTTTGCCGTGGGGACAAGGGCGTGGAAGATACGCAGTACCAGACTAATCAAAGCGATGGCTCCCTTAAATCCGCCATATTTCTTATATTCCACTCCATCAGTACTCCATCCTTCAACGTCTCATCCACCTCTGACAACGAATCATTATTCCTCCTTCCGCCTCTGGATATCGTAGCCTGCTCCAGGGCTTGCCACTTGATGCACACGCTGGTGCTCGAAACGCAACCCTTACAATACGTCATTTGCATACACTGTGCCGCCGTCAATGATCGGTTCCCACCTCGTCTCACGGTTCCCAGCGCTTTGCGCTTCTAGAACCATGGGAAAAATCTCGGAGGGACTCTGACGGTTTGGATCCCTCTAGAGGAACGGTCAAGCTGACGAGTCCAGCCGGGATGAAGACCAAGAGCATGCTGTGCGATGGGTTTCTCGCCGTAGCTCGATTCAACGACGAACCTGAAGATGAGGGGATAGCAGGCTACTCCGCAATCGACCTTCGATCCCCTGCCACGGGTTGGAGGCGTACAGAGATCCAATGTCCTATCATTGCTTTTGGCTGTTTGATCGAGCAAAACCTCGTTTCGACGCTGCACACGTACGCCATCTTGCTCATTAACTCACTGTCACAGACCCCCTGAAAGCATGCTAGGGACGTTTTCGAGGGAGGGGTGCGCCCTTTGCCTATCCTCTGGCCCTTCGATGATGGTCTTGGCGGCTCATGGCCAAATTCGGTCGTGCGGTGTTCGCCATTCGGAAGGGACGATTTCGTGTGACAACGTCGTTTTGAAGATAGCGGGAGACTTTGTTGGTGTCATGTCTTGTGGGAAGACACCTCGTGACATAGACTTTGTTCACACTTGTCGATTGGATGAAGATGACGGCGCATGACGTGAGTGATTAATCATAAAGCAGTCTGTTTTGGTTGTCAAAAGTCGTTTCCATAGATCGTGTGCGGCGCTGCCGGGGCAGACACACCGTCAATTGCCTTTATTGATCATGAGACAGTTGGGCATGTGAATCTGCTCAATTGCACCATCGAGACCCGCAAGATTCTTCTGTCGGGTGATGGGCAGATCTCCCTCAAACTTTTCAAATTTCTGGATGTACCTGTTGTGAGGGCTTTGAATTATCAATTGGTGGACGCAGTGGGGAGCGGAGATCACCCTTTCATCACCATCTCTTCTCCAGTAGTACCGCCAGACACCCGCAAGCGCCCACCCTCAGCTCTTCCATTCCAGAGCAATCTCGGAACATCGTCGCTCTTTCGCTTTTCTACGTTACCAATTACACGTCACCGATGCAACCCGATATGCAATCTGTTAGGGCAATCATACCCCGAACGGAGCTAGTCGACCCTCACGCTGTTTGGTCCATGCGTTCCTTCTTCTCGGTTCCCCTCGGCCCAGGTGTGTCGATAAACTGTGCGATCTCTGGGATGCGTTGGGTCGATTGACACTTAGAAGTTGTTGATATCAACAAAACCAGCTCTCCCGTCATGGGACGGGAATTGCCGAACGCTGGGGTTGAGCGCTCATTCGAAAGCTGGCGGCCCAGGTCGCTCCAGTATTTACGTCTCTCTCCCTCGAACAAGCCTGCTGGCGACTATGACGACATTCTGGTGGATGACGAGCGCATCGTCGGTGTCCGGTACAAGGTGAGATGATCGATCGCCCGTCTGATCGATCCGCCCCGTTGACAAGTCTCCAACCTTTCAGGACGACAACGACGGTTTGCATACTCAAATAGTGTTTGACGTGCACACACCCAAGACAGATGGTATGGGGTGTTGGAGGAACTCGCCTTCCTCTCTGTATCAAGATGGGTAGAATTGAAATTGAACGGTTGAGGGGTCACATGCCATAAATCAAGGGTTTGTTTGTCCATTCAAGATGGCTTCCACTGGCGACGGCTTTAGGATGTCACCTTCCCCTGGTCTCTCAGTGGTTGTACACTACATGTCCGGGATAACTCAAAAAAATTTCATATCCCGCTAGAATAGCACAGCACCCGCGAGACCGTCTGCGTGCGCTATGTGCTACGCAGTGTATGAAGCGCGTTGTCTTGATTCTGTTAATCAAGACAGCTGATGCGTGTTTGTCTTTCCTGTACTGCATCGTCGCTGACATTTACATGGCGATGGATCGCCTAAAATGAGCATGCCGGTAGATCACGCACCATCCGTCCACCTCGCCTGCTAGAGCACCCAAAGGTAATATAGCCTATTCGTCGGACGATATATCAGCAAGCTGGGAAACTCGTATTTCCTTTGGTGGTAGTACTCCTGAATCGGATTGCCAAAAGGGTTTACGATCCACCTACCTACAATAACAAACAGTCAGCTTATGTCCTGAACTGGTGGTCGAAAGTTCCACTGAAGGGCTATCTGATGGTGCTATATTCTCGTGAGATTCGCATGGAAATTAAGGCACTGGCGTCATGAATGGTCGCACCAATATCGCCCAAACAAGATAAGATACATGACGTTACGGTGACGGTGAGAAAAATGGAGGCCACTGTCCCATACTCGTTCTGGATGGCGCTTGCTCGTAAAGGTGAGCATCTCACTTGCGGTAGAGTGTAGTTCTACGTTGATGACTTTGATATCGAGGAGCGTGCAGCGTGATAGTATATCATATACGAGGTGCGATGCGTCGTTTCCGAGTCAGCTAGTTTCGTTGGTACCCCGATAGGTTCGCCCCTCGCGTCATTATTCTTGAGCGCTTCGCGCTCTTGTTGAGGCGTGCAAATAGAAAACCTAGGAACGCTCAAGTTTGTTCGATTCCCGAGGGTTCCGACGGGACCCTCGAACGAACACTAAGTTGGCTGCTCTGATTACTACGACGACCCGGTTCGGAACGTAGTCCGTGATGAGTGATGACATCGATGACATTCTTATATATCATCACGTGAGCTCCGAGTCTGACCCTCTCATCTTTTTCGATGACTGATGACATATCCATTCTTCTGGGACTAGAATCTGCGGGCAGCATTGCGTGTATGAACGAGGCTAGCCTTCCGAAATTACTTGCGTTCTTTCAATGTTGGAGCGTCCCGGTTAACGCCCGGAAAAGTACTGTTTTTCGTTCTTGTGAGTCCCACACGAAGGCTTTCCATTTCCACTTCCTACTGCCTCATGCGATAGCTACCTCCATTGTCGAACCAAAAATAAGCTGGAAGGATTACCCAGGCATGTCATGATTCGTGGGCTGTATCACTACGACGCCCTATACAGCACTGCGTGATTGACGGTATTCGACTTCCCTAATCTGGTGATTTGAGCTTAAAAGGCTGCGTCCGTCATTTTTCTCTGGTTACCGCCATCACCTGAGGAGGGGGTTGGTTACTTCATGAAGCTATAGTATCAAGAATGAGGGCGGTTTTCATCCAGCACTGCTAAACAAGTCCTCACCAACCTTGATCAAAGCAGTCGTCGCCGCCTAGGCTGGTTACGCTTTCCATTACCAGTCATCCCGGTGGCCCTTCAGATATGGCCACTATCGTAGTTGTGCTGGGATATCCGATAGTCCTAGGCCTGCCCTGCATCGTTCGTGACCTCGTGACAACCGTCGCTAGAGCTAGATAGGTGCCCTAGCCTGAGGGCTGAGGGGAAGGGCGGCCCTTGGACCTGTCTCGTCAGTGATGCATACGATCACCGGCGCCATCAACTTTGCCGCCCCAGAAGCGAGGCAAGGCGAGGTTTTCTGCCATCCATCCGCAACTTCACCTCACAAAATCCTTTGAATTTCGCTTCTCCCTGATCACACCCGAGCATCGAATGTACAAGCCTAAATATGGGATGACATATCATCGGCTTTCATGTCAAAATGCACTACCTTTCACACTCTGCACATTCGATTGTTTAATTTGGTCCTTCAGGACGGTGACCAAAGCCGCCCAAATGAACCCAGCTTTCGCTTGCGGTAGAGCCCCGAGGATGAAGGGGCCAAGAGAGGGCTCGTGTTACTCATGCTACCGGTACCTGACTTGTCATAACCTGCCTCTTGTGTCATTTTTGGCACTATCCATTCCAAAAGTGCTGCCCTCATCTCACGTAGTGAATGGACTATCATGGCTATCTAAAGCAAAGTGTCACCCAACTCCGGGCGATGCAGCCCACCAAGACCACCAAAAATTAATATATGCTCTCGCGAAAGACCTCTTCATTCCTTGTATGGGTCGACGAACTATTATTAGCCCTGTATTGAGTCCGGTCAGGGTTGCACTCGGCAATTGCCGAACCGTTCTCTTAACGAGACCGTTTTGCGGACTTTATCCCCTCTCTCCGGCGCACATAAAATGATGACTATGCACTATGCAGCAAGGCGAGTAAAAGATAGACTTTCCAAATGGAAAGCGCAGTAGTGTGTGGGGCGGGAGGGGGGCGAGGGAGGCTGTCGGGAAGGCTAGGTTGTTGTCCCTTCTTCACCTCACCTCCCTCAAGCCAGTTTTCGTCCTCATGCTTTTCTTAAGAATAGGGAACACTCGAAGAGTTGGCGTGCTGGAATAAGAGGAATCCTGACACGAGACTATCAAGGTCAGATACCGGTTGACCAAACCTTCTGCCGCTGATCTGACAGGATGTCTTCCGTGATGCAAAGACGTGGAGCTCAGGAAGATTTAGCCTTGTTTCCTGTAGCATCCACTGCATTACTCCTTTGGATTCACCCCAGACGCACGCTTGGCCGAGCGACCGATCCTTGAAAGAAAATGGATGGCTAAAAATATGTAACTTATTACCGCGGAAACGCCCTTATGGTTTGCAGAATCACCGCTCTCGAGATGGAACAGGCGAACCAGCCTGTAACCCTATCTCGTGACTCATACGTTGCTCTGCAGAAGAACTTGATCTCCCTTTTCAGGACCAGCCTACAGCCCCTGCTGTCCAACGACGTCCTTTCTGGATTCCCACACGGCAATACCTTAAACCTCTGCAGTTGCGGGCGCTCGGCAGAGCTTGTTTGAGGGGTCCCGCAACATGCTGGTCACTCACGACATTGCCTGCCGGCAATGTCATCACAATTGATCTGAGCCCATTTTTTAGAATAGTTGGCGACCACGCAGAAGATCATGTGGGCGGCTGCTTGGTTGGGAGTCCGGGTCCCTAGCGCCACACTTCTTTCCATTGCTGGCAATTCTGCTAACTCCTGCAAGTATTTCCTATCGGCACAGCAGGCATGGGAGCGCTTCCGTTTTGTCAAGGTTTGCGGAATATTGGAAGACCTTCAAGTTCATCAACCAACGGGGTGTCTATGTCATTTCCATTGTCACAGCCCGAGTCCCTTCACGAGGCCCTTTCGTACCTAGTCCCCCGCTTTATAAAGTTGAACCGGCCAGCACTTCTGGCATCCCCCGTACCAATCAATGACCATTGTAATTATCCCAGCGACGTCTCGCACCAACACCTATGTCATTAATGCCCTGCTATCCTTTCCTCGGCCACCATCCATCCGCCTGGTTGTTCATACGAACGCTGCTAGGATGCGCCTTCAGGAAATATTCATGAACCGCCCTAACGTATCCACAGCCGTCGCAGACCTCCTTGATCCGTCGTCTCTCCGCAATGCCCTCAATGGAGCACGTGTGGTCTTCTACAATGGTCCTGTCCTCGCGAACGAGGTCCAGATGGGCAAAAACGTCGTCGACGCGGCATGTGCAATGGACATAGAAAAGTTGGTTTATAGCAGTGTGCTCCATCCCTATATTGTCCGGCTTCCTCATCATCGCGCAAAGCTCGAGTGCGTGTCACAAACCAAATTTTCAGTCTCTCCGTTGGCTGATGTTGCTTGACTCAGGGTAGAGGAATATATCTTCGAATCTGGTCTGAACTATACCATACTTCAGGCGAGTACCTTCATGATGTAGTTCGTCGCTGGCTGAAAACGGGTATCATCAGCCCTCACACCTCATGCAAAACATCGCTGTTACCAACGCTTTACAATGTGGCTACCTCCAAGTCCCGTTTTCCCCCCTCGTCACACATGGATTCCTTGATCTCGCGGACTTCGCGGCGGTTGCCGCTGCAATATTGCGTGCTCGGCCGTCTGCCCACGCTCAAACGCGATATGAACTAGTTGGGGACCTCGCATCCTACAGGGACGTTGCCCAGTGGCTATCAGAAAGCGCGCGCATGCCTGTAACCATCCAACGTGTCGATCGCGATACTGCTGTCCAGCGTCAAGTGCAGTCGGGACGATTGCGAGATGCATATGGATGTGATGCCTTGGCACGCATGATCTCGTACTACGAAGAGCAGTGCGTCCTAATCCGTTGGGTTCTCTTTCTGAACCGCGTGCAACCCTCATATAAAAATTTTCCTCCCAGTGGTCTGACTGGCAGTCTGAATACCCTGCGTTGGCTTCTTGGTCGGGAACCCCTGTCAGTGAAGCGGTACATCGCGCGAGAAGCGCGGATCTGATTTTTGGCGGTAGCGGCCCGCCCCGCAGCGATGGGTTCCACCCTACGACCTTTGCTTATCTATCGAGCCTCGATATGATACGGACATGCTTTTACTAGATACGCCTATGTGACGTTCTCGGAAATATCGAGAATGATATGAGTAATGAATGCGCCGACCTCGACATCGCTTCGCGACCTGCAATCCCTCAGGGGTGCCGGGTGACATTACCTCACTACTCCAAGCGCTCCGCTTGAGTTTGTGCGAATCGCGAAGACGCTGGTGTACAGGCGCTCAATTTCGTGCTTTATGATGGGATGATAGCCCAGACGCATCTGAATGCCGGAAAGGGAAGCAATAGGCGTAAACGAGTTACTTTGCCGTGAGTCTTCCTGTACGACCATAGATTGAGGCGAGGGGTGTAGGATACGTTAGCAACATGTAGCCATACAGTGTGCGCGAACGCGCGTCTTGCGCCTCGTGACTCCAGACGAATTGGCGCGATAAGTGGCTCTGATCCACCGGGTGGGTCGGCAGACCTAGTTTAGTTGATGAATGTCTTGGCCGCATGATTACAATCAAGCTGATGCTGCGGCACCGGTGCGGCCACAGGGGGTCCGAGTCATCTGAGAGGACCGACCTGTAGTGATATAGTATGCCGAGATGTGAGCCACGGCGTGCAGTGGGTGGACCGACATTTTTGAGCGGATGGCCTGCGGTTGGGATACCAAGGATTACTCCTCTCATTGCCATCGACGCACAACACTTGTCAGCTATTCCCTCTGCAGGGGTCAGGTGATGGGTTCACTTTTGAATAGGGAGCGATGCGGGGCTTCATCGGCGCGAGGGGACAGCCTAGTAGTGCGGGGGTTTATACATGCACTGGCACGGAACAACACGCAAGACGCACGGACGTATGCTGCTGCCATGTGCCCGTGCTGCGGTCACTGATGCGGACTTACGTTGGGCACACCAAAGTGAGGGTGTCCCTCGTTTCTTCCCTTTCGTCCCCTGCCCCAATCTCTCCTCCCTCCCCCTCACTGTAGGTCTCTCGAAACATGCCAAAGTACGGCACGGTTTGTGTTTCTCAACCCGACGGAGTCTCGGAGATACAGCCGCGTTGGTTTTGAAATTGCCTTTCTTCGAAGGAATGGCCCTGTCCTGGAGTTCCTGAACTGCCAGACACCGGCGATAAGCAGCATCTGCGTCAATTCAATGCGGTTCTCTCTTTACCCTCAATTGAAAAGGCTATCAGTTTGGGAATTCATACAATATCAAATTGAACCCGGGCATCGCCCGAGAGCTCACATCATCACATGGGGTGATAGTGCCGCAAGATCAGTATTCGAAGGGAAGCAGGCCACTGTAAAGGGTGGTGCAGTGCCGGTGATTCATGTCTCCCGGAGAGGCCCACTGGTTTCGTCATCGTCGTCGAGTTTTCGGACTCGGTACCGTACCGTACGTTACGTAACGTGCACGTATCTGCGCTCGTTGTATTGCATTTTCTGGTCCGGGATTCTAGTGGGTTCGTATTTCGTATGTGTGGGCTCCCCGAGAACGCCGAGATGTCGATGTCATGACAGCGGATGTCAATTTGTCAATTCCGGGCCGGTTCCCGGGCTCTATGGCTGGCGGATTTTCCGAGCTCTTCAAATTCCCCTGGATCACAGCACCGATTTCCAAGTTATTGGCAGCGCAATCCCCATGGGAAAGAAGAAATTGTCGAATGCACAGACGTCAAAAGCGGCTGCTAAAGCTGTGAAGAAGGCTAAAGCGGCACAAAAAACAGAGCGCAAAGAAAAGAAGAAATCGGGAAAGGCCAAGGACGAGTTTGACGAGGACCAGGACCTTGAAGCGATCCTCGAGAATGTATCAAACCATTCCGCATTCGCGACGCGCGGCTTGTCTAACAAAGGATCTTGCCAGTAGATTCGCCGAGAATGGGAAGCAGCGCACGCCGTTACTGAAGAGCTTGTCGAAGGACCACCGAGCCGTAGAGCAAACGCAACTCTGACGGCATGTCCCAGTGGAGACTATCTGTGGTGCGTCGGAGGAGAGTTCTTCAGCGAAGATGGGAAAGCCGTGAGCCTCATTTTCATCAGATCTACGTAACAGCGTTTGATGACCTTGCCTAAGTATTTCTACAATGATGTATTTCGGTACTCTCCAGACAAGGTGTGTAAGAACCGTTGAAGCGGAGAGCGTACTCAATCGGAGTGACTGCAGGATGAGTGGCGCAAGTTTGTCTCCCCGACGTGTCCAGGCCCAAGATCCGCCCACGCTGTCGTTGCTTCTCCCGCCGCGGGAGGGAAGCTCTTCCTCTTCGGTGTGCCGCCATCCGCGCACTTACTCGCTACGTCGGACCTCATCATCACGTAGGGGGAGAATTCTCGTCCTTGTATCAGAACACGTTTCACCATTACCGTGACTTCTGGTGTTTTGACATCACAACCCGTTCATGGGACCGGATTGAGACAAAAGTTCGCCCGTCGGCGCGCTCAGGACACAGGTTCGATTTCCCGTGCTTTGGTTCTGTTCTCTCGTCCTTTAATAAACATTTCCCAGAATGGCATTGTGGAAGCATTACATCGTTCTCTTCGGCGGGTTTTACGATCCAGGCATCACCAGTGAGTGCCCCAAAAATTGCGCATCGCTTTGAGATGAATGTCGTTCAGCAAAATATATGAATGATCTCTGGGTGTTCGACACGTTTGAGTACAAGTGGCAGCAGATAGAATACAAGGACCCTAACGAACGCCGCCCATCGTAGGATTTCATCTTGACACAGACTCCGTTGCCATTTACCTGGATCCCGACAGTCCAAGGAGTGGCTTCTCCTTTCTTTCCACCCCCGATGGTATTGTCCTTCATGGTACACACAATATTTTATGCCTGGAATACTAGACTCACCAAACTGTAGGAGGGTACTGTAAAGAATACACGAAAGGCAAACGTCCTGTGGGTGTCATGCTTGATGACACCTGGCTCCTTCGGTTGGTCGTCCAATTGTTGTAAAAACTTTGACCAATATTGACTACCTTTTCTACCGGTAGCCTCTCGCTTGCAACAGCCCCCGATGATTCCACTTCCAGCAAAAATAAATTTGACCCTCTAATCGTAAAGTGGGAGCGACGCAAGCGCCCGTCAACCGCATATGCTCCAGCGCTCAGATCGGGGGCAACCATGGCGCTTTGGGCCACAAAAGGAATGGGAGTGCTGTTCGGCGGTGTGACAGACGAAGACTCGGACGAAGAGACGCTGAAGAGCGTCTTCTGGAACGATCTGTAAGGCTATCTTCTTCAAACCTCTCGACCCGAACCCATCTTTGCGTGGTTTTAGGAGTGGATATCAAGTAGCTGGGAATGGGAAGTGGGTATCGATAATGCTTAAAACACCAAAGAAAAAAGACGGAAAGAGAAAGAAGGACCGCATGCGCCAAGAAGACGACGACGAAGACAACGAAGACGCCCGGAAACCGGAGGTAGAACCAGAAACAGGTCTAGACGATCCCCTGCTTTCCACACCAATGCCGCGGTACAATGCGATGCTCGCCGTGTTGCGAAACACGCTTTACATGTATGTCTTCATGAATTCCCCACTCCATTAAGTCGAGGGCTAATTTCATGACTAGTTATGGGGGCATCTTTGAACGAGGCTCTCGCGAATTCACACTCGATGACTTCTATTCTCTTGCTCTTGACAAGATGGACCGCTATGTCTGTCTGAAGAAGAGCGACGTGTTAATACCTCCAGAGGGTGACGATGTGAGCAGCAGTAGCGACGAAGATGACTACGAAGACGGGGATGACAGCGATGAAGATGAGGAAAGTGACGAAGAGATGTTGTCAGGTAAGGAGGAAGTTTCGAAAATAAAAGGGGTAGAGGAGGAAGTTGTTGCAGAGCTGGTAGGTGACATGCACGGGAAGCGATGTATGCCAAGCTCCCCTCTGACAACATCCAAACTGAAGGTTTCCCTACGCGACCAAGCGACGGCCTTTATGGGGGTCTCCAAAGATACCAAACGTTCTGAGGAGGATATAATCAGCACTCCTCTTCCGGGAGAAACGCTTGCCGTTTTCTACGCGCGTTCTCGTAAGTTTTCTTTCGGCAACATGCGTTTGGGAAGCCGCGGTTAATGAGAAGCTGTCTCAATAACAAATTTAGGTGAGTACTGGGCTCAGAAGGCGCGGGAGAGCAGCGACAACCGGGGAAAACTTTTGCGTCGCGATGGCTTTTCTCTCGCGGAAGAACACTACGGCACGTATAAGCCGATCTTGGAAGAGGTCGAGAGAACCTTGGCCGAGGCTGGCCTAGACGAAGAGGAGATGCGGCGCGCGTCTGCCACTGGCCAGGTAGCGCCCGGGCAGAGTCGCAACCGACGGTAGAGGGAAGCAGATGAGGCTGGCAGTAGCCCAGTATAGGACGTGCGACGCGTATTATACAGGTAGTCCCGAGATATCCATCAGCGTCCACGGCTAGTTTGGCACGCTCGCCCAAAGTCGCGGCCTCACAGAACAGTACGGACGGATGATCCATGGATGGTATGATCTGTTAAAGGATAGCTCTCCCCCCCCCCGGGCCCCCCCGCGGGCTAGTTTCAGACCTACCACACAAGGCTATCATGTCAATCTGATACGCTTATTCTAGTTATGTTGGTCGCAAGAACACAGTCCGCGAGCCCACCAAATGTATTAATGGCTTTCAGTCTTTCTACGCGCTGTCGGTTATTTCGCGGACTAATCCGGGAGTCCGCACGGCATCTGGTGTGTCTCAACCCCACTATCGCGTCCAAATCCAAATCTCAAAGAGGTATACGGAATCGATCACTACCGTCCAAATCAGCTGTCAGTCAGTCAGGGGTAGGCCCCAAGTCTTGGTCTCTTTCGGCGTCAATCGGGGTTTCTTGAATGTTATCATCTGTTCCCAACCATCAACTCCGAACTAGGGGACACAGATGCCAACGTCATATACGGCTATGACTTTGCGGAGTACTGAGCGTCGGCCAGCGAGTCTTGCGGTGAGACGAGTTTGGCTTTGATCTTAGTGTGGAGTCGTCACATCACGAATGATGACGTGGTTAGCCTAATGCGATGAGAACGATAGTTGGCTGAGCTCGCTGAGATGGCAGATGATGTCAATTCTGCGATCGCGCCCATGCAGCGGTGCGATTCCTACTTGGGTTGGACCACGGTTGGTTTCCAGTGAGATCGGATCAGGTTTTACTTCATTTGCATATCTATCACGTCCCATGGGACACTTCTCGGCGCACGAGTTCAGTTGATTCTCGCCATTATCCCCACGAAAAGCAAGTGCGCCACGTTGGTATGGCGAGCAATAAAAAGATTCCTGAGAGATCCAATTGACCTGATTTTTTTTTAATGTCAATCTACGCATTGACCCACAAAGTGTGCACGCCTGGACATCAATGCGCTGCCCCTCAGCACGTCCTTGGGTCTACCATGACTACTTTCCGATCGACAACAATCTCCGCAGGTCAGAATATCTGTGGGGAGTGCTAGCCCCTTTGTTTTGTCATACGGTGCCAATCCCTTCGTCGTCTCTGATTTAGTATCATTTAAAAATGCTAACAGGGCACTCATCCGGAAATCACAGTAATTATCCTGAGAATTAATCGACTAGGCCTCGCTTACTCCTTTCGTATGTACTTCAGAGAACTATTCGGCACGATTCTGACAAATTAAAGTCGCCCTTTGCCCTTGTATGAAGGTGACTCGGAGCTTGACGTGCTCCCATATTACGTTCGGGCGGGGCGGGGTATCAGAACCGCCCTGCTGGTGTTACTAGACTCGAAGAGGCAATTAATCTGCTAGGGTCAATACCGAAAGAAACGGCTCCCATCGCAGAGAAGAATCTCAAAAAAAAGCCAGCATAAATGTTATATGACATGATGGATATCGATATGATGTGTCGTTCTGGAAAAATCGTCGCCCTGCCAGTGCATCGTGTGAGTGTGAGTGTGCTGCGCCGTCGATAAATAAGAGTAGATGCACAGGCGGAACGCACCTCATTGTTCACCCCAACAACCCACTCATAATCAGCTACCACAGACTGATATTTCCTCCCTCCCATGCTTACGGTGATATCGCAATACGGCAGTTGCGAAGCAAAGGCGTCTTGAAGCGCTTCGCGAAGTACGGCTTTGTCGACAACCTGCTCGTGGTGTGCCCTCCGGTCCCCATCAATTCTCTTAGACCTTGATAGGCTGAAGTCGCGTACGACTAGAGGCTGTGAATGCAACAGCCAACGCGCTCCGGCAGGTGTAGGCGCCGCCAACGGATGTTCTATCTCGATGCAGCACGCTGTGCGGTGACTCCATGTTTCCCACGAGGTTGGCCTGAGTCCGCCAGCGTCTGAATCGCGCTTCGTCTCCGTGATAGAACAAAGGTAGTCTGTCCGAATGGCAAGCCAGTAGAACCTCATCGTGCCGTCTTGGGCCGCGGCGATCACGGTCAGTCCCACTAGACGGGCATCGGGGGAGGGTTGGAATGGAAGGCATTGAAGGCACGAGGAGTATGACGTTAGGTAGGCTGGTGATAGCCTGAAGGACGCAGAAAGGGATGGGATGTTGGTTCTGGAGAAAGGTAAGGATAGCGTTCCGACCCTTGGTATGGCACTGCTGGGGCTGTCGACGATACGGTGGACATCCAGAGTATTTGTTTGCAAATTGACGAGAACAATTAGTTCCGTATCGATGAGAGCAAACGAGGCTGCATATGTAAGGTCCGGGGCCGTCAGGATCTGGGATTCCGAGTCAGCTCATGGATCGCGGAGAGTAAGAGGGAAAATCCTACGAGCGAGACTTTCCCCGATTTCCAACCAACCAGAAACAAATAGTCGGGTAGAGCCCTCGCCTGAGAGATCATCACGACGATGTTGTCGCCAGCAACTTCCATGTGTGCGTAATACGCATCATGAACGTTCATTGCATTTCCTCCAAACTGCAGCTGTATATTTGGAGTGGTTGCAAGAGGATGGTCAGTCCCTCTACTAAAATCCATCACCCGAAGCGATGCACGGGGTTCTGGGCGTTCTTCTGGATCGCTGCGCCAAGAGATCAGTCGCGCCGATGGGAAACAAGAAGAGCGAACGCCGCACTAAACTAGCATCACGGCCAAATTGTACTCTTCGACATTGAAGCAATACGAGAACACAGACAACGATTGATGGAGATCGACCTGGTTCCACGAGGGGTAGCCACCCTTAACTGCGTCGTGCAGGTCAAAGTAGTTGTATCCCAAGGGGCGATCGTCCACTGGGAACCGCCGAGCTCCTACTAAGTAACCCCCGTGTATCTCATAACGTAAGACGCTAGCCGAGATGTCTCTGGGGACGATGCACTGCAAAGCGGGCTGGCGGAGATCGAGGCTGTGCCACGCGCGTTCCCATCTTTCCAGGACGGTGTGCCGTTCCTGAATCGAGAGGCCGGGGAGAAAGGGGTCGTACACGCCCGCTATCTTCGTTCGCAGGAGATATCGCAGATACTGAGAGCCAGAGATGATGCTGTACAGTCTCCGAGAGGTTTGTGCGCAGGCGCCAATATCGCGCAGGGATCCGTAGGCGAGGATTTGGATGACCAGCTCGGTGGAGAGGTCCAGGAGTTGTGGTGACATGATCACGGTTGGGCGTGGGGCTTCCAGGGAGCTATGAGACGGTGTGCCATGTCATTCAGCTGATGGCATCGAAAATCATGAAAAATCTGTTTTACACACGTGGGCGACCAGTCAAAACGTCAGTTATCCTAAAGCTTGTGCTAGAAAGACGAAGATCGCAGTCAATCAGAGTTGGCTTATCACGAGTGTAAGAATAGGGCAAGGCGGCGAAGAGGTTACAGACATGATACCCCACGAGTGGGCAACGAATCAAGCGGGGATTCACCGAGAAGTAACACATATGAGTTACTTCCAGCACGTGGGAACGGGGAAACATGACCCCATCTTTCCCCCCAACGCGGAAATCTGTCATCTATGAATCACTTCGAACCCACCGCCAGTATGAGGCTCTACGAGCCCTTCACACAAAAAGTATTGACGTTTCAATGCCAAACAACCTTTGCGGTTCAAAAGAGTCAAATAGTTAAATGTCCGATGTAATATACCCCAGTTCACGGGAACAGGTCCATCACCTGGCTTCCCCACGATCGATTCGAAGATAAGATGAATGACGCCGCGGGGGTGCGACGGCTGGAGACGCTTTGATTTCATATCGTTGGAGATGGCAACTCTCAGCTTCAAACTCCGAAAAGGGTGGGAAAGCCGTACCTATTTCGATACAACCCTCTTCCTCGACTATTCTCGCGCTAGCGAAGTGAGTGCGGAGGGATTCACTTGAAGTCTCGAATGCGGACCGACCCTTTTGATTTGGCAATACTCCACCCATGTAAAGGAATGGTGGTGGTCTTAGAGTGCGTCATATAAGGGTGTCAGACCTGTCGGTGTGTCCGAGTCGTTGACATATTGACAGCTTGTCGGGATTGAGAATGGCGAGACGAGTTCTGGAAGAATCATGGTGTATCAAATACAACACCCGTCCACGTGGAGTTCCAATTGCGTAGCCAGGTTCCGAAAAGCGCCACCTCATCACTTCTCTCATAGCGCTAGTGCGTGCCATTGGACACATTTTTTTCGAACACTAATACTAAACCCCATTATGGCTCTCAAACTCTCTAGGTACCATAATAAGCCCCAACGGACTTTCGTGGTCTGGGCAGCCTTACTCCCCCGTTGTTGACCCCTCTGAGCTATTATGTGGCGTGGCGCCCATCTCCTAGCAGGCCTCAGTTCCACAGCGTTGTTAGTCCATCATGGCACAGCAACTGTAGACCTAAAGACGAGAGAAGGCGCTGTTCTGTACGTCTAGCATGTGATCGCTCGAACTGTCACGATTGAAGATAGAACCTTCAACCTGTGACAGAGGGCTAGACCTAGAATGACATATACATTTTTTCCTTTCTAGCGATGAGGTGCTTGTGATGAAGGTCAGTAATACTACACTGCTGCCGACGAGCGCGAAGCTTTGTTTTTCATCTTGACTCATTCCCAGGTTGTCAAACACACCAAGAGGAGTTGAGGAGGCCCAGCTGTTTCCGGATTTGTTAATTCATCGCACTTACGCCGAATGTGGTCCCTGTTCCGTCATCCATTCACATTAGGGGTGTGAATCACATCACGGGCGGTGTGTGCCCTCTGTCGAATATTTACGCAATCCAGTAATCAGGATGCGCAAGCATTTTGTAGACGGGAGAACGGAAGATTACGTCTCTTTTGACGACTTTCTGACCCTTGGTCAGAAGCTGAAGAGAAAACGCCGCGCGTGAGATATCGACTTCTCTACTCTTCCAACTTATGCGCAGCGAAAAGCGTTGCGAGGCGGATGGATACAACCAGGTCCTTCCCAGGTACCAGGTACATTTGGCCATAGAGCGCGCCCAAACGCAAGAGCCAAGCCCCTGTACGGAATAATAATAAGCATAACTGCTCCCCCGCAATCATAGTCAACCACTCGGGCGCCATATTATAGTGATCCCAACCTCTCTTTGGGAATGGGCCAACTGCCAGGGCCTCGCTCTCCGGACACATGACTGGGCATGAAGCACTGCCTACCCCATTCTTCCACGATCGAGATGATGACGTGATGCGTGAAACTGTCAAACTCGCTCCATCATTCCACCGAGTCTGGAGGTCAAAAAATCACGAGGAAAGCAAGGAAATCGGGGTCGAAATGTATGGATGTGACGACTTGATTAGGTTTAAAACGGGTGGCCGTGAGTAGGTAGCTTCATTCCTACTCTCCGTCTGCTCGTTCACTCTCCCCACAGGGCCACAGTTGACCATGACCATCCTTGCGAAATCAATGCCATCGAGCGAATATGCGGTGAACGTGCGATGCGTACAGGTCATTCAGGTGTGTTGCTGTTTCTTCTTCTAATTCATAGGGTGGGTGTTGAGAGAACAGAAAAGCCAAGCTCGCAACCCAATTTCGACGATATTGTGGTATGTTGAAGGCCACTTCATTCATTAAATTACGAACAACTGACGTATCCCTACTTCCTTGTGGCCAGGAAACCGCACAGCGGAGAATCATGCTTGCGCAGCTGGTCACAGATGAAGCCAAACCAGGAAGCGGGGAGAAATGGTCCGTCGATATTGTTTTCCTCTTTCTTTGGTCAATTTCCCAATAACCACGTCCGGGATCGACGGCCATTTCTAGGCTCCGCACGTACACGTTCGTAGTTTATTCAAATCAAGGACTTGGCTCAGATGCGAAACTTACCCGGAGACAGGGACAAGCTCTCCGCACTGGGGATTGACGTAAGGACCTCTTCTGGCGTGTGCTCGATCATAGGTATAGACCACAATTGACGATTGTGTTCAAATTTGGTAGATGAACGAAGGAGCGATTGCGAACGTGAACCACTCTTCGGCACAGGGAACGCTCACCGACGTACGTCCTGTACACTCGCTGATCACGGTTTCCATACTTCTGTGGTATCCTCCACTAGGTCGTCCTCTACGTCCTAAAGTCCGACGGATGGAACGTGCGCGCCTATTTGCCTGAGTAGCCGTTTCTGACCTTCTGATCTAGCACCAGGCCGAGCTGACGGAGCTCGTCGAGGCGGCGCTCGAGTTGCTCGGGAATAGTAAGAACCGATCCACGATAGACGCGTTCAACTGCGCTGCTGTTCAGGACGTGGTGGGAGTAACGGCTGCCTTCGAGGTTCTTCACTTTCCTTGACACCACCAACCGGGCTCACCAAGACAACATTCCCCCAGGTTCAGACACTGTCCTTAGAGGGCAGCGGTGACGTGTGTTCTGATTTCGTGTCAAATGGAACCTACGCGGTGTCTAATCACTGATTGGCATGTTGACAGCTAAGAATACGTACGTCCCTTCTCTGTACTTCTCTCGGATGCAGCGTATCGATCTGATTTGTGCAGACTCGTGCTGGTTCTCCCTGGGTAAGTAATATCAGTAGCCTATTTTGTGTGGTGTCACAAACTCTGCGTGGATTAAGCCTCCCAAGGTACCGCCAACAAGGACATCTTCTCCCTCAAAGCCACTTCTGAGCAATTTTCGATTCAATACCGTGCGCACATGTTCCATATCGAGTAAGGGAAAGTAAAAGAATATCACTGACGCGCATGAATGATGTTGTTAGGAATGAGCTCTGGCATCCGTGAGTCGCGTTTATGATCTCAGCAATGCGCCGGGCACGCTTGGCTGACGGTGCTGGTGCTGACCAGTGGAGAGGGACTTTGCTGACCGTACGACGAGGGTGATCACAGAAAAGGCGGCGCCGTTTTATGCGGTACGTGGTGTATCTATGATGGTGTGTTATCGTAAGGGTGTCTCAATGTCCGTCTCGAGCAGAAGAATGTTCGCAAAGTCAACCAATGATGACTTCGGTGCATGATAACCTATCATGATCAGCATTAGAGGGAGGCGGAAGGCTCACTGAACGTATTATCATATTGACATGCGTTGAGTATTTAATCTAGAGAGAGATGCATGCCAAACCCACCGGTGGGCACCAGTTCAAGTCCATGCCAGAAACCATGAGTAAATTCGATTCCTCACGCATGACCGAGATGAGGTGAGCGAGTGCTGCCGTGCATGACAAAAAATCATTACACGAACGGGGATTGAACCCGTGTCACTTGCTTTCAAGACAAGTATGATGCTCACGAATGGGAATTGGACACATGTCACTCGCTTTCAAGGCAAGTATGTAATCCACTTCACCGCATGTGCTGCACTATACTAGGATAAGGTCTCGGATATGAGCGGGAAGTTGGAAGAGAATAAATACCTTGTATCTATCCAAATAAACATATTCTCTCATGAAAAAATAATCCATTGCATTATGTATATATATATATATCTGTTCTGTGGCTGTGTAATATGGGGTCAAACGAGCTAAGTTAGAAATGAAACTAGAAAAAAAATCATCAATGAGATTCGCATGTACATCGATCAAACCGTGTTTGGCGATGAAATATCACGAAAAAAAGCGAGCTGCATATATGAAAACAACGCACTCATTTTTCAGAAGAAATATGGGCTCATCGATGGTGTGGGGGTGAGCACCATATCTGATGCATGCATTTTTTCGTCCTATATCTAATCCTCTATCAGTGATTTTTGGCTGGGGGCGGCACGTGGCCGGCTTCACAATGATCCCCGCGCACGCACGTGACTTGCCATTGAGATAAGTTAGTTGCCCAACGGATTTCGAAAAGGTGGAAACTGAGGCTAATGATCCGATGCCACCTGACCATCCTCGGGAGTTCTGTCCGACTGCACGGCCCAATACCAGGACTGACCCCGGACCTATGCCGTTAACTAGTTGTATTCCAATAGATCAAGCACATGCAAGATAGCAGCAAGATAGCAAAAGAACTATGCGGGAAATACTAGATGCATGAATAGTAAGTTCAGGTTGGGTCTACCTGTGTCTCTCTAAAGTGCCTTTATCCATGCCACGACGTTCAAGAGGATATCGATGAGGGCCTTGCCGAATCGCAACTCCTTCCGAAGAAAGTCATTGGCGACCATTCCACGACGTGCCCATGCGTCGACCATCCCCGATCCCCAAATCAACTGCCACACCGTCGCCCAGAGCGTCCCAGGCACGCCCGTCACCGCCTTGCCAGTCCACAGCTTCCACTTCCTCTCCAAGATCGTGCCGAGGCCGACCATGATGAAGAACCCGCCCGTGTGCGTGAACTCCGTCCCACGACCGAGACCCCAGAGGCCCCAGACGTGCATGATGGCCGAGACGACGTAGGCGCCCATCACCGAGCCGTACCACCCCGCGATCTTACCGCCCGGACGCGAACCAAACACGACGAAGATGTGACGGAAGAACTGGTGCCAGCGTTTGCCCCAGAACTCCGTCACGGACGTGGACATCCAGGGTCGGTTGGCGATGCGCCGCCACTGCGCCGCAGACTGGCCGAAGAAGATCTGGCCGCAGAGCGCGCAGGCTTGGTACATGATGTCGACCGAGGCGTAGATGGCGATCATGCCGCAGAGGGAGATGCAGGATACTTGGAGGAGGCGCGGGAGGATGTCGAGGGAGTCGTCGAAGATGGTGTCGCCCTCGAGGCGGTATGTGGATGGGCGCATGAGCTGAATGGGGTAGTGCGCTGTGTCGAACGTGGTGATCTTGACCACGAGTTTGAAGAACTGTGTGGCGAGTGACAGTGGCGGGCTTGGATTACCTTGGGTGACCAGGACCACCCGAGACCGCGATGGTTGAAAAGGAGATCAGTCGCGCCAAGGAATACGTTTTCGAGGTCAGTGGGAGCTCCTTGGGAGGTTCTCCTTCTTTCGGGGTCTGGTCTCGCCTAATGGGCTTCTCAATGATGAATGTCCACTCGAAGGACTTGGGGGCTATAGCCTCATGGCCAGCTGAAAGGACCAATTCAACCCACGAACGCCACTGGATGATACGAGAAACAGGTTGGGGAGGGCGCTCTGCAGCCTCAACTGGGGGCAGTTGGTCATGCCGCAGCGGTGGCCCAAACTGGGGCATGCTGACGTGGAGCTCCCTGGAGGATGACAAACCTGAGCACCCCGTAGGCGCAGTTTGGGCTCAGGTGGTAGTGGTGTGGGGACTGGCCATGATAGGCAGGAGACGGTTGACTGAAGAGTTAGGTGTTGTTGTGTTGTGGGGGTTGCCCGAGACAGGTTTCATTATCAGTGAGCTCTATTCTGACAATGAGGGGGGGATTGTGTATCCTTTGATCCTTTGTTTAATCCTCGCCCCGACTGTCTTTCGGTGTCACTGCCACTTGAACACCACAACTGGAGATTTTGACCAAGTCGCCCCCTCAACAGGGCTCTTATTTGTATTTCCCTTACAATCCCCGTGGGACCCGGTTTTTGTCGTGGGAAAAACCGACCTCATCTCAGGCCCTCACATGCCTCACTTCACTCACCAGCCGGGCCCGGCTGCCTCCACGTGGTTGTCTATTTCTGTCATTTAGGTCGCAGTTTCAGTCGCGGGCACGTTCTTCAGTATGCACGCACTCTCCGCCGTTTCCAGTGGGCTATGTCATGTGGGACAACTAGACAGATAAATGACTTTATGAAGGATGACTGGCAACCCCTGGTGGGATGAGGTCTTACCAAACGCCACGAGTTATGCTGCTGGAATGTGCGGATACGGCAGATCTGATCGGACATGTCTGCTGTTCCTTTTGCTAACACAGCCTCCCACAATGCGCACACTCCGCGTCGCCAAAATATGTCCTATCTCGACTATATGGACTAGGCTTGGACAATGCGCCACGGATAGTCAGCTCCACGGGATGAAGGTTCTCACACACTTGCCCGTTTATAACCCTCTTTCCCCGGGATTCCACACATGCCCAATCCCCTCACGCCCTTGATACAACTGTAGCAGTAACTACGCCCGTGCCATGTCTCACCCAACCTCCAGACGGTTCTATCGGGGTCCTCGCCAGGAGCCTGGCCAAACCCGTCATCCACATTCATCACGAGTCGCATACGTTGGCGCAACCATCACAAAAGGCACGTCGGCCAGTAAATTCGCGCCTCCAGACCTCGGCCATGGCGCGACCGTCATCGAAGGCCCGTCGGCCGGCACACTTATTCCTTCAGATTTCGGTGACGGCTCGACCGACATCGAAGGTCCTTCAGCCTTCACACCCGCTCCTTCAAACTTCGGCGATGGCATGACCGTCATCGAAGGCCCGTCGCCAAGCACCGGAAACGCAGACGCGCGCGCACCAAGCGGGAGTACTGTGGACAAGGAAGCCAAGTCGTCCTTCGTGACGGAGCCGCAGAGCACCTTTGCCGAGATGTCGGACTACTTCTCTGAGGAGCGGCCGTTCGTCGTGCTCATGGAGGAGAAAGGTGTCATCGGCGCGCTGCAAATACTCGACCAGCGCCTGCGCACGGTATGTGTTACACCCCTTCCCTCCCTCGACCTCTTCGGCAGCGCTCTCAAGCACGGTGCTCTGACGTATAAGTACCACCGGTTGCAGGCAGGATATGACAAGATTCTCTCCAACAAGGTGTGTCGTAACGGTAGCGCGGGTTGGCAATATCCGCGCCACCGCCTTTGTGCGCTGATTAGAAAGACTAATATAGCCTTTTTTTTTTGCTCTGCGTATGTAGAAGCCCATACCCTGGATAGGCAAGAAGATCGCGCCAGGACAGATCGGTCTCATGAATCAGGGCGGTATGCCAAAACTGCTTACGAAACCAGGACACTATTTGTGTTTCCCGCTCCGTAACTGGTGGGCACGCTCGTACGAGGGCACGCGTAGCTGTGAGTGGTGCCGTCTGAAAATCTTCGGAGCCCGACTGAAGGCTGTCCAATGAATCTTTATCTGCAGTGTCGGAGTCTCTCATCACTTTCCAGGGTTTGACTGTGGTGCAGGTATCGCGGAACCAAGTCGCAGTCATTTCGGATCCGCAAAATCACGTCTTTGTGCTCAAGAACTCTGGCTTTGTTGCGTATGGGATCGACGGTAGCTACGACGTGCTCGCGATCGTCGACCCGACGCGTCTTCCTCACGTGGTCAAGGACCACGTCACGGGATCGATTCTCGGACGTAGCCTCAAAATTTGGAAGTCCTCCAACAGGTACGCTGGCATCGGGCCTGCGAATTCCGTGATAAATGACTATGTCGTCGCATTGTTGTATGTCCTCGCTCCCTCTCCTGTTTTGTTCTTGAAGGGTCGTGCTGATGACGCGCGGGATGCATCGTGTCTAGTTTGGATATTCCGGCGAACAATTGCGCGGTTGTGCAATGTGAGAATTATCTCGAGCAGCTTCCTGCCGGACAACACTGTATCGTCCATCCAACCGTCACACTACGTGGACTCTACACGCTTGGCGAAAATGAATTTGAAATGTCGACGAGGGATATGTGCGTGGATCACCTCCTAAATAATCAATCCTAATTATATTCCCTTTGTGACTGACGACCGTGATGGGTTACACAGACTCACACATGACCACGTTCCAGTGATCTTTACGTTGCACCTTAAGTGGCGGCTGGAGAAGCCACTCAAGCTCACGACACGCGAATATGAGATGCCCTATGATGTCCTCCGGGACAAAACCCAATCCATCTTGACCCGGATTTCCGCCCACAGTACGGGGTCACTTCACCAGGCTAGACCGGGATCTGACACTTTTTGTGTAGTTGAATACGGCTCGATGGTCTCGCAGCGCTCCCTGGGCGGCGACAGAGTTGAGGATGGGGAGTTCTCTCCTCAAGCCCTTGACGCACTGAGGACCCAGGTCATGGGCGACTTATATTCTGCCGCCCTGGAACACGGTATCATTCTGAGGGATCTTGTCGTCATTGAAGCCGTGGCACACACGCTACAGGACTAAAATGGACAGGCCGATAGACAATGGCAGCAAAGCGCGTTGTTTCTAGACTAGGAGTGGGGTTATCTCGAGAGTGAAGAGCTGAGCGCAGAAAAGGGGCGAGAAGAGGAGGACTGGAGACGATAATGATAGATTCTGATTCGTTTATTGTATGAACTACATGCGTGCCTGCCCCATGTGCCATAACGCGTCCCAACAAAAAAGGGGGTCGGCTTGTTGCGTCCTCGTTCTCACTGGCAGGACCGGGCTTGTGGACATCTTCACATTTTTTGCAATGTCACGTCGGTCGCAGTTGACGCTTTCCCCCCTTGCATGCACCTCACGGATTCAAAGTCGACTTGCCAAAAAAATGTTCCGTATATTAGATTTGAACATTCCTCGATCACAATGGCGCCCTTATCCCTCAAATGTGTAAACTACTTCCGGGGGGCGGTCAATCGGCCCGGGACCATGTTCCGACACGTCTCCCACAAACTGAAGGCCTCATACACGTGTATTTTCCTGATCCCAGCTGAAGATGTCGTTTCTCCTGCATGATACATACAACGACCTGTTTCTGACTCTGGCCTAGGGAAGTGCATTTGAAACACAAGGATGCATCGGGCTGCACATCATGCAAATGCTTCTGCCTGCAATTTCCACAGGCGAGCGTAGTCACCTCCAGACTTCATCAGTCCCTCGTGGGTGCCAGTCTCTATGACCGTGGTCTCGTTCATGTATCTAAAGGGCAGGGTCGTCAATGGATATCCCCCGATCTGGGACTTCGAAAGTGCGTACGCTATGATGTCCGCATACTTCGTCAAGTTTCCGAAGCGGTGAGTCGAGAAGACCATTGTCCTCTTCCCTCGAGTTTCGTGAAGTCGCGAGAAAAGTCCTGCGCAGCAGATCATTAGCGGAGGAAGTGGGGAGCCGAGGAAGGAACCAACCATGCTCTGCGACAGGATCGAGGGCGGCACTTGGCTCATCAAACAGCAACAGCCCAACAACTGAGTCTGCTTCAAGGACGTGCATGAAGGTGCGTGCACTTTTATCTATACTCGTAATTCATCCCTCAAGAACGCTTGCTTTATAGACTCACACGGCGATTCTTTGCTTCCACCATGTCGCAGAGTTGTTGGAGTCGCAGTGCCGTGAGCGCCCGTGACAGAACTGCTTTGTAACTCCGACTACTCGACGACCTGCACACACACACCACTGGCAGCTCCGTACTGTACTGTATATGTCCCTCCGCAACAGCTGTTGTAATGCCATTGCTCCCCATCCGCAATGGTCCCATCGCACAACAAGTATCGCAGTATCTGACTACAACATCGGCACTGTTATTTCAGATTGCGTGCTAGGACGACGTCACCATGGAGGATGTGAACGACGGGATAATGAACAACGAAATGACAATATTGCTGTCTCTTTGCTCTCCTACTCCTCCGTCTCGTTCTCTTGTACAATGTCGGCGGTGAAGGTACGAGCGTGCTTAACAGGAGAATCATCTTGCCACCATCCGCTTACGACATCCGTCCCCTGCATAACCGGAACGTCACCAGCGCGAATGACGTTGACGTCGTCGAATAAAGTACAGTAGCGAGATGATGCCCTACAACATCACGAACGCCCTGCTACTGACGGTCTAGAACAAAAGGAACAAGATTCGCGGCTTGTAGATGAGAAAAGCTTTGCAAACCCGGTATGAGCCACCTGGGAGCCCATTCTATCGGTGAATGAGGACCTCTCAAACAACTGGATGTCTAACGTATGATACTGTGAGATTTTGGTGGGCATGAGGATGCTGCAACCCCTGTTCATGACAGACGAACCACCCTCAGCCCCACAGGGATGTTCACTTGTTTTTCCATTTACTTCGGGGCCTTCGCGTCAAGCCTACTATATAAGCTCTCTACTGTTAATAAGTTGTATTCCAATAGATCGACCACATGCAAGATAACAGCGCATAGCAAATAGAGCCATGCGGGGAATACTAGAGAGGGTGTGTGAATAGTACGTTGTGACTGATTGTATCGATCTAAAGTGTCTTCATCCAGGCCGCGACGGTCAGAAGGATATCGATGAGGGCTTTACCGAATCGTAACTCCTTCCGAAGAAAGTCATTGGCGACCATTCCACGACGTGCCCACGCGTCGACCATCCCCGATCCCCAAATCAACTGCCACACCGTCGCCCAGAGCGTCCCAGGCACGCCCGTCACCGCCTTGCCAGTCCACAGCTTCCACTTCCTCTCCAAGATCGTGCCGAGGCCGACCATGATGAAGAACCCGCCCGTGTGCGTGAACTCCGTCCCACGACCGAGACCCCAGAGGCCCCAGACGTGCATGATGGCCGAGACGACGTAGGCGCCCATCACCGAGCCGTACCACCCCGCGATCTTACCGCCCGGACGCGAACCAAACACGACGAAGATGTGACGGAAGAACTGGTGCCAGCGTTTGCCCCAGAACTCCGTCACGGACGTGGACATCCAGGGTCGGTTGGCGATGCGCCGCCACTGCGCCGCAGACTGGCCGAAGAAGATCTGGCCGCAGAGCGCGCAGGCTTGGTACATGATGTCGACCGAGGCGTAGATGGCGATCATGCCGCAGAGGGAGATGCAGGATACTTGGAGGAGGCGCGGGAGGATGTCGAGGGAGTCGTCGAAGATGGTGTCGCCCTCGAGGCGGTATGTGGATGGGCGCATGAGCTGAATGGGGTAGTGCGCTGTGTCGAACGTGGTGATCTTGACCACGAGTTTGAAGAACTGTGTGGCGAGTGACAGTGGCGGGCTTGGATTACCTTGGGTGACCAGGACCACCCGAGACCGCGATGGTTGAAAAGGAGATCAGTCGCGCCAAGGAATACGTTTTCGAGGTCAGTGGGAGCTCCTTGGGAGGTTCTCCTTCTTTCGGGGTCTGGTCTCGCCTAATGGGCTTCTCAATGATGAATGTCCACTCGAAGGACTTGGGGGCTATAGCCTCATGGCCAGCTGAAAGGACCAATTCAACCCACGAACGCCACTGGATGATACGAGAAACAGGTTGGGGAGGGCGCTCTGCAGCCTCAACTGGGGGCAGTTGGTCATGCCGCAGCGGTGGCCCAAACTGGGGCATGCTGACGTGGAGCTCCCTGGAGGATGACAAACCTGAGCACCCCGTAGGCGCAGTTTGGGCTCAGGTGGTAGTGGTGTGGGGACTGGCCATGATAGGCAGGAGACGGTTGACTGAAGAGTTAGGTGTTGTTGTGTTGTGGGGGTTGCCCGAGACAGGTTTCATTATCAGTGAGCTCTATTCTGACAATGAGGGGGGGATTGTGTATCCTTTGATCCTTTGTTTAATCCTCGCCCCGACTGTCTTTCGGTGTCACTGCCACTTGAACACCACAACTGGAGATTTTGACCAAGTCGCCCCCTCAACAGGGCTCTTATTTGTATTTCCCTTACAATCCCCGTGGGACCCGGTTTTTGTCGTGGGAAAAACCGACCTCATCTCAGGCCCTCACATGCCTCACTTCACTCACCAGCCGGGCCCGGCTGCCTCCACGTGGTTGTCTATTTCTGTCATTTAGGTCGCAGTTTCAGTCGCGGGCACGTTCTTCAGTATGCACGCACTCTCCGCCGTTTCCAGTGGGCTATGTCATGTGGGACAACTAGACAGATAAATGACTTTATGAAGGATGACTGGCAACCCCTGGTGGGATGAGGTCTTACCAAACGCCACGAGTTATGCTGCTGGAATGTGCGGATACGGCAGATCTGATCGGACATGTCTGCTGTTCCTTTTGCTAACACAGCCTCCCACAATGCGCACACTCCGCGTCGCCAAAATATGTCCTATCTCGACTATATGGACTAGGCTTGGACAATGCGCCACGGATAGTCAGCTCCACGGGATGAAGGTTCTCACACACTTGCCCGTTTATAACCCTCTTTCCCCGGGATTCCACACATGCCCAATCCCCTCACGCCCTTGATACAACTGTAGCAGTAACTACGCCCGTGCCATGTCTCACCCAACCTCCAGACGGT
>Ga0307512_10000990_pt1 | contig 41806 bp, 40 predicted proteins | sample 14_EM_MG_FD_200267 | JGI IMG/M metagenome (GOLD analysis project Ga0307512, IMG submission 200267) | Populus trichocarpa ectomycorrhiza microbial communities from riparian zone in the Pacific Northwest, United States - 14_EM | ecosystem: Host-associated > Plants > Roots > Unclassified | place...
GCGTCCAGAAGAGAGATCGCGTATTTGACGTGATCGGGTCCACCGCGTGGGAATAGGTGGCCGTGGGAGTTGAAATTCGAGCGTAACGCGTCCAGAAATCGGTCCAGCTCTTTCGCACCGCCGCAGTGCCGTACAGGGTCAACCATCTTGTAGATATTCGGTCCTGGGCCTGCGATGCTTCGTTCGGCGCGTTTGGCGCGTTTGGCAGCCCATTGGTCCCGTTTGGCAGCCATTCGTTCCCGGTCGGCAGCCATCCTCTCCCGTTCGAGTTTTTGTTCGGCTTTCCACTGGGCTTGATTTTCGAGCAGCATTTCCAGCATAAACCGGTTTTGAGTCGCCACGTCTAGACGATCCTCATCTGTAATTTGGGAACGGAGATCACCAGTATTGTTGTCGACCGGGCTATCTTCGTTTCTTTGACCTCCGAGGTCATCGTAGAGGTCATCGTCATCGTCATTGTCAATTTCGGCCTCCGGTAAGACCGTTGGAGTAGCGCGTTCGGCTGTCGATGCCGCTGCCTGCAGAGTGTCATCACTCTCATGGATGTCAGTGACGCGCAATTGAGTTCTGGTAGACTGCTTTGGAGGCATGTTTTTATGATGAAACGCGTTATTTTGTGGCGACGCGTCAAAATGGGTAAATCGCGAGATCCCGTGAGCGAAACGTATCGAATTGATCAAGAGCGATAAAAGTGTAAGGCCGTATCCGTATATGGCCGCGTACGTCAGTATATGGAAAGATACGGTTGCACACGTGGATGTGGTAATATAATAGAGTAGTTGATAGGTAAGATTATCGCTGGCGATCTCAGACAGATCGCGAGTCGTCTATATAAGGTTGCGGTTACCCGGCCCTGGACACGTCCGTGCCATTGGCGAGAACCTTATCTTGAGTGCCATTACAGTTCACTTGTCATTCCATCTCCAGGTGCACTGTTGACTCTTCTCCTCATACACTTGTTGACTCTGCTAGTGATCTCTTCCAAGGTACACTCATCGACTAATCTCCAGCTGGGATTCTCTGCCGGTAAGTGCACTCCAAGGTGCTTCCTCCAAACACTTCTGGGATGGTGATTTCTTGCAATAGCATTTGGTTGTGATTCCGGTACGGTCATTCCCCTTTTGTACGTCGTAGCTCTGCGTATGACTAATCCATTATGGCGTCTTCGGGTGCCAGATCAGTTGGTTAGGCATGATTCTGACATTAATTTCCAGTAGCAGTGATGTATTTCGGGATTTTCGGGACTGAGTCGGGAGTGCTGAGACTGAGTCAGGATCTCATTCGTGATTGTGACTTGTGCATGCAGCTTCTCGATGCATCTGTAGGTGCGTTTGCCATCGTTTCTCTGTGTGCACATGCCGCTGCTAGCCTTCTCTATGGTGAATGTGTTTTATAATGCTTCGTTGCTGCACTTTGGTGCGTTAATTCCCAGTAGGGGTTGTTGCGAATCCAGCACTGTCATCCCCCTCTTCAAAGATCCTTGCTCGGCCAAAGACTAATCTCATACGGCTTGTTGGGAATGGGCATTTTAGCTGTGACTTGAGATTTCATTCGGGATCATGTTCGGCATTCAAATTTGGGCATGTAACTGTTGATTTCGATAGCTTTGAAGGGTTTTCTGAAGAGTGCTTGGTATCAAACCGTGCTTCCGGTACATCGCATATGTGCATATATGCGTTCCACTGAAACTACCTTCTTCAATATCAAAGTGGTGATATCGAGAATCGTATAACTTCACATAACCTCATTATCTTCATCAAAAGACACAGGATTAGTTGCCATCAGTCTCCCGTGATCGATCTCCTGTCATCGATCTCCTGTCTTCCACCACGGTTGACCATCCATATCTGGTCGCAATCCATATCATGGCACTATCCATCTCCGGACCGGATCCATCTTGTGTCATCCATCTCCGGCTGCACTCCATCCCTGGCCGCAATCCATCTGGTCACGATCCATCTGGCTTCAGCCCTTCGTTTCCACCCAGCGCGTTATTGCGCTCGTATGGGCCGCATTCTGTCACTGCCGCTGTAGCTCTGTAAGCTCTCTAAAGGTCATCTTTACTAACCTCCATAATGTCCCCCTTCCATTGACTCTTCATTGCAGTCCCATAATCCGGAGTTTTATCATCCATCCTAAGAAAATACCTACCCATCAATCCGCCCATATGGCACAGGATCTGTATGTCCAAATCCATGATCCGGCTTCGTGAGGACATGATCTTTATACACGCAATTGGGTGAATACCGCTCGACTGAACCCAACTGAACTGAAAACTCCGCTCAATTATAATCCGCCCATATGGCAAATTGTAGCTGGGCTCCAAGTCGATCGCATGGTCAATTGGATGTGGCGGGAGTGCATCCGCCTTGGCCATGCTGATAATCTCCACAAAATCTCCACACAGGGCTTGGATATGTCCTCCATCATCTGTAGGCACTATCTTTGTTGTCGTGCCGGCTGCATCTGTAATCGACAGTGCTCAATTCGTAATTGATATGGAGCGGTATTAACGAATATCCAGACGCCCGGATTTATAACTGTTCGCCTCAATTGGGCCAAGCCCCGCTGTCCAGTATTCCCTTTGTGTCTTGACGTGCTGGTCGCAGTCATTCAAGGTCCGCATTGTTGGTACTGTCATCTGCCGCAACTACCGCCACTGCTCCTTGCTCGCCTGTCCAGTGCCTGGTGCCTATCTCACCACTAGAGATGCTTTCCACGGTCACTCCCAGCAGCCCAATAAGAACTCCCACTCTTAGGAAGATTGTCCAAACTACCTCCTCACTGGCCAGTTGATCGTCTAAGGCAGTGGCTCCAAGTATTAGAATATCTGGAACACCGCCGCCTTCTTCGGAACACGCCTCTTCCCTAGCTGTGATCCAGGTACATTCCCGGGGCATACCTGATAGCCTGCCCCGTCGACTCCTATCTCTCCCGCTCACCATGGGGTTGGAGAGCCAAAAGTCGAATGCTTTACAAGTCGACACTAGGATTCCTGGCCTGGTTCGAAGGCAACTCCTATCACTCTCCAGCTCACAGTGTATCCACCGCAGCTGCCATCATGTGTACGAATAAACTCACTGAGCGAATCACATACTTGTCACACCCGATTGGGACTGCCAACCAAATACCATCCTGGCCTCACCCGATTGGGACAGTCTGACAACGAAGTTATGTTCATTCCCACGTGGGGATGGATACATTAATTAAACCTCTTTGCGCTTCAAATACATGCGGAATCCACTGGTCTTCTGAGAGTGCCCAGACGGTCGATCCTCCGGTAGCCCCGTGGATCCTTAGAATCCCGGCTTCATCATCAAGATTGTATTCCCAAAAACCCTCTTCATATGCCGTCGTATGGGTACATATCCATATTCGCTCGTTGGCGTACGTTTGATGAAATTGAATACAGTTGGCGCAGATGGCTCTCTCTCTTCTGAAGGATCCGATTCGGTTGTCCAATCAGGTGCCAAAGGTGATAATTGACAATAGTAGTAGCGAATCGTACCTGCTAGCCACTTTAGAACCTTCAAGGGTTATTATACATCCCATTTGGAGCTGCCACACAATCTGCGATCGCTGCTCCACTATCGTGAACTCGGACAGTGCTTTGAAAGACATCCGGAGCCGCTGCAGTAATTCGATTGGAACTGCTATTGGTGACGTCACTAGATGTGAATTGTGCATATTGAGTAAACCCGCCCTAATTCTCGGCAGGTGCATTTCTTTCCAGGTATGTGCCCCGGTATGCTCGTCGCAGCTTCTGGAACATAGATGAATCAATCGAGTGTTGTAGAAGGTAATTGCGATTTCACAGGCTGTCAGCAATGTGGCTCGACGTGAATCTTGTGTAATTTGTAAACCACCTTTGGAGAATGGCCTGTGGTAACTTGATAGTGCACATGTGATTGCATTGGTCAGATAAGGATCGACGCAATCTCCCGAGAAGGGCCAGCTAGCGTATTGCCAGTGATGCGACTCTTATAGACGCTTTGGCTCTGGAATCGTCCCTGTAATCGTCTATTAACTGAATTGGATGATGACTTATTGAATCTCATTGATGATGTAATTGATAGCCCTTGAGTTTTCGCATGATGAATACTTTGAAATGGACTTCAATTGACTTGGTCATGGACGTGTCTCCAGGCCAGTTGGCCTCTTGAATTGAGTCGGAATTGTCTCTGCTACTGTTAACCTCAATCAGGTGTACTCCCCAAGTATTGTTGCATCTGGAATCTGTTGCAGTCAATTCCGGACGATTTCTCCATGGGTGTTCCGACGGGTCTCTGGCCGATTGGCCTGTGGAATCCGCACAAAATCTTCTCTGTTACCGTTAACATCAATTCAATAGACATATCAAGACACTTCGCTGATGCGATCTGGGTTCTCAAATCTGAATGATATCTTGGGCATAAATTGCGTTTCGTGACGCATCGGAAAGGGGCAATTCATCAATTCCTGTATGCGAAAGGTATCTGAAATTGTAGAGCGATAATAGTGTAAAGGCATACGCCGGTGTATGGCCGGGTAGGAAAGTTTATCGGTAGATACGGTTGCACATGTGGATGTCAATATTGTAGAGTAGTATAAAGGTAAGATTATTGCCAGAGATCTAATGCTCGCAGCACGCCAACTACATAAAGCGGGTAGTACCCAGCCCTGGACACATCACGTGCAGCCGTGCCATTACAGTGGTGGTGGCATTCCGGGCGAAGGTGCCACCTATTATGGTGGAGGTGGGCCAGTTCCTTTGCGGCTCGAGCGTGTCTGCTGAGTCCCTGCTGGAGTATTTTGGCATTGATGGCAGCCGTCCGTGTGATTTTTATAAACCATTGCCGTGTGTGTTCCAATCACAGGCTTCACCTGAGTATGCCCTGGAATGTACACTCCTCGCTTCTTCTTTTCTCAGACTAAGGAGCAAGGGGTCTTACCTTTTTGTTGCATTACTTCTATTGTGCCATGCAAAAACCATCCTTGGGCACTTTTGGCCATAATCATAGCAACGCGCATGTCGGACAGTTTTTGCTGTCCCCGACCTCCTACCCTCGCCATACTACCAGCCATGTTGTAAACCCACACATAATCGGTTGCTGCTTCTAAAAGAATGATTAGCCTATTACCTCAACCATTTCCAACTGCATACATCCGAACAATGTTCATTGGTCCAGAATCCACACAAAATTCTCCAACACACCCTCTGCGACCGCACCAGCGTTTCTATGTACTTCCAGATACTCACAGACCCCCATGGTTTCAAGCAAAGTGCTCCCAGACTCTGCCGTCCATCAACCGCCACCGTGTATCCATCCAAACCCCGTCCATTACGGCCTCGAAGTTGCAATGATCTTGTCATCCATGTGGTTCTCCAAAATCCCTCGATCATAGCCTCGAAGTGTATCTCCAAACTTCCTTGATAATGGCCTCCAAGTTCGAAAGATTGTGGCAACAAGTGCATCTGCTAGCGCGCTCCATCACGATCTTGGAGTGCATCACCATGTTCGCTTAGTCACTGCCTGCAGGTGTATAACCAATTTCGATCGATCAATATCTCAGAGCGCATCTCTCAGTTCACTCATTCGCAGCATCCAAGTGTATCTGCTAACTCCCTCAATAACCACCGCGGAGTTCATCTGTAAGTTCACTCGATTGCGGCATTCTGGTAGCTCTCAACATATGATTTATTAACGACTCCAAGTGTTGACCCAAACTCGCTTGACCTCTTCCACCGAGTGTATCTCTGAGTTTACCTGATTGTGCATTTCAGGCTCACCTCGAATTGCTCTCAAGCACCACCTGCAGCAAGTCCAGATATACTGTGTGTAGATGGGTAGCTATATAGATAGATAGAACAGATTACGAACAGAGTACATGAGGTTAAAAAATCATTGAACGATAAGTACTGGCAATGATTTCCAGTCACACCAGCACTGTTCCCAAAGCTGATGTCTTCTATCCCACATCGCTATACAGTGATTCAAGGTGCTCTCACGTGCTCTCAAGCTTGTTGTCGGCGCTGCTAGACTGGCTGTTAGCACTCCCAGACATGTCGTCGCTGCGCCCAGGCATGTCTCCAGTGCTCCCTGGTGCTTCGAGGCTTATCGTCAGCACCACCGGGCATGATGCCAGCACTTCTTGGTGCTCCCAGGTGCATCCAATGTTCTGTCTGGCGCTCTGAGGTGTTATCAAACCTTTCACAATCATGTGCATTGTATCCCAGTACTAGCGTTCAGGGATCCCTGTTAGTACAAACACCAACCGGAAAGCCCTCCCAGGGACTGATACTCTCCTGAAATTGGCACATCTAAGGTTACACTCCACATCCTCTCAGACACTCCTGGAGGCTTCCAGTGACTAAAATACATTTTACTGATGTAACCTCCTCTGAGGTCTTTAAAGCTTGTTTTGTCGACTCCCAGAGACTGTTATGAAGAAATTCGTCTGCGAAAATCCCGGAGCTGACAACATCAAGATGTTTGATTTCGCTTACTGTGCAGAACAATGCCTTGGTGGACCATGGACTTTTCCCATTGCGGGCAGTGCGATATCGGTCACCAAGCTCTGTTTGTACACCAGCTGTTCATTACATCGTTAGTTGACCTGCATCTACATTGTTCTGGAGCTCCTCAGACCCGATCGCATGCTGCTTGCTAGTATTGCATTATCAGGTTTTACGTATTGTGTTGTAATGGGTCTTCTGGGCCACATCTTCTGGGCCTGCAATTGCAGAATCATGGTGAACTGTCTGGTGTCTGCGTTGTTGCTGTGTCTCGGAAAAGAGTTCATTGGTTCAAAATCTGATCGTTCAGCTTGATTCAGATTCAATCACACTGGGCTGAACTGTTTGTGGAGCCATGACTTGCTGTTGTGGAAAAGGTGAGCAAGATGATAACAAAAAGTGGAAAGTCCTGAGGAATATATTGTAACCTACAAGTCATAATGGAATCAATGCCAGTCGACTTGCATGTTCTACTGAAGATATATCCTGGTGCATAGAGCTGAATGTTGCATGTAATTCCAAATAACCCGCAATTTGCAGTAAGACGGTCCGATTTTGTTTGGGCATTTCTTAGCAGAGATACAGTGATGTAAACAACAGCTGATATCTTACAATTTATAGGTAATCCATGGATATTCATCGAATGACAGGTCGTCTGGTGATGTTGGTTTCGACACATTGCTCGGAACTCACATGACATACACCCTACCCATCAAGTCATGCCTGATGGTTAGCGTTACTAATTTGAACCAAATGACAGTCAAAATGCAGATTGTGCTAGGTTTGTATTGATCACACGTCCGAACTTTGACATAAATGACTCAGCCTTCCTTCATGTGGTCCATATCTTGCAACATCAAACATCTGGCCCGACAACAAGGTCAACACATGATACAATGGTTAATTCTCCGACATAGATGCTTTTACCACTCCCGGCCTGCAAATTCTGCCGATAGATACAGCAGACCACACCTTGACGTTATCAAGCGAAAGTTGGCCAGAGCTGCTTGTAGGCAGAACTGGTCTGAGCATTGGGACCATTGCACAGTGTACGATCTAAAATGCAGCTTTTGGCAGAGAGAAGATCGAAAATGCACTGCTTAAACAATGAAGAGAAAGTGAAATAGAGCAAGGGATATGTGGAGAAAGAAACTGCAGTGGCAAGAAAGTCTGTTCAAGATGCAGACACAGCGATTATGCAAGAGCTGAAAGATATGACTAGTGCTGAAAACGCGGAGACAACAACCAGAAAACCCGAAATAATGTTTGAAGAGATTTTGAAGGCTCTGGCAGACAGTCTGAGCGGTCTTCCCAGTTCTGAGGATGAATAGGATCGGGAAGGCGAAGAATATGATGAAGATGATACAGAGCACATTATGCGGAGTGATGATGATGAACCTGGCTGGATGATGGGCACAATCTGCACAACAGCACAGCTCCACATGGAGAGTATACGACAGAAGCAGTGGAGGCTTGACAAATTGACCCAGCCGGGAAAGGCAGATACAACCAACCAGTTCTGTCAGAGAGATACGAAGTATGGGACTGCGGAATTGACGGTTCAGGAGGTTGTCAAGCCGCAAATGGTCACAACATCAGCAACAACTATAGTTTCCGCCTGAAACACCCGGGTGTTCCGGACAACTCTGACGGCTCTGACGGAACCTTGTACCCTCTGATGGAGAATCAGACGTGACCTGTCACCCAAGCGACGGGTTACGTTGCATACCACCCTTGCAGCGGCTATCAAACCATGCCTCATATTCTTGCGACGCATCGCATTGTATATTACGCTTGCCGCTCTGGTGTCAGGCTTCCTTGACTTTGCGTCCACAATGCGGTGAGTTATATGCACAATCAGAACACGACGTATGTTACACTCTTCACAGGGGTTCCAGTTATGTAGTAGCCGTTGACACAACCCCTGGCGATATTTATGCCTTTCTTCGGCCGATAGCCACATGCTGCACACTCATGTATGGTTAGCTTTGAGATTTTATCACTTATTGCAATACAGTCTTCGCTTCGGATACATCGCTTGCCATTGCATTTGCTTTGCCATTATCATATTTCACATGTCTGAAATATACTGTCCAATCTTCACACTCTCTAGTATGATGCCCTCAGTCCTCCACATTCTGCGTAGATCCATCATCGGCTTGTGATGCTACTTTCTCCTCATCCGGATTCGCATCCGCATCGTCGCCATACTCGTCCTCATACCCATCGAAATCACTGGTTCCCAAGTCAAACGTCTCGAGTGCAGTCGCATGCCGTCGTCGCCGGCTGGCTGTTGTGATGGCATCTTCCTTATCGCTATGGTCACCGTCATCCTCAAAATTCCGGCTGCCAACTGGAATCCCGAAATGCAGTTCGTCATCCGTGCAATTGATGTCTATCGGGATGTTTCCGTCTGTGCTTTCGATCCCAGGCGCCTCGAGCGCCACTTCGGAGGTCAAATAGTCAAGATGAATCGCATTGCCAACACTCGCTGCTTCCGTGCTGATGACCACGGCAGGCGTTGGGTTTTCCGCCTGCAGCATCTGACTCCTGACTGTACCAAGGGTGGTATTATACACCATCTGTTGGTAGCTCTCCGGTAGTGTGTTCCAGGTAATCATTAATCATACATACGTGTCTGCAACGCCAGGAGAGGTTAACAACATGGGACCCATTGCAGTGCAGCAGGAGGCGTTCTTACCACCGTCAATGTTACCATTGAAGTAGTTCGAGCGATCGGGTCTGTCCGCTTCCAGCTTTCACTTAGAAGCTTTCGGATGAAAACCTTTGTTCTTTTGCCACTCCAGGAGAGCATTGCGCAACGCTGTGAAGGTAAACATGATCAGTGGCAAGGGTATTTGACCATACTTGTCGTTAATCATGGAATTATAAAATCCATCAACATACTTACCGCGGTTATTCGCCCGATGATGAAACTTCATGTAGATAAACCCTGGGATTGCATCTGACTGGAAGTCAAGTGCATGCTGGCCATTCGGTAGCAGCTTACAACTCTCTCTGCATTGGATTTGGGCCGTGTATACCACCTTCCACACGCTCTGCTACAGGAAAAAGATACTCATCGTCTGCCAGAGGGGACTCAATGAATTCCAAATGCTCTGCGGCCGATTCAAAGCGGTGGAGATCATAAAGCTATTCTATGGTGTTCCTTGCTGATTGAACAAAATGGGATTTAACCATATCGACTTGTTCGTGAACCTGGTACCGGTTTGCGCGTGGAATATCCAACGTGGGCCGTTGCCTCAGCATACATCTTTCAAGATCTGCTTTGTGTGCACCTCAAATGCTATGGACCAAATGTTGTTTGGCTGCATTGCAGTGTTGCAGTACGTCTGTATTATCCACCGGTGTGGGGCTTCAGCTGATGCTTTCAAAACCCGTCGCGTCACATAAATTACGGTTTCCAAGTTGTTTGCACTCATAAACGGCCGTCTGTTCCACATGTAGAGCTCCAGGAGTGGGCCCATTGCAAACACATGACGCATCATGTCTGAGTGACCAAATTGATGGATGCTGCGACTGCTGGAGACGATTGATCCAGGTGTAGACACCACCTGCGGTTGCAATTGCCACTTCCTCTGTCTCTGATTATTTTCGGTAGCTTGAGTTCGGAGTAGATTTGTCATGATTTTACGGGCTTCTGGATTAGCGATGGGGGTAGACAGGTTTACAAGACCGCTGGGAGGAGTGGAAGTCCGAGCAATGCCGAATGTGGGGTTGGATATGATGCGACGAATTGAGGTTCCTCCGGATGCTGGTGTGCTACGACTGCTTGTAACTGGAGTGGCGGTTGGAGTATTTATTGACCGTCGCTGTGTGGCGGACGGGGTGGAAGTCATGTGTTGGGTAATATCTGCAATTCGAGAATTGTTCAGCGAAGATGAGGGGATGGAGTTCTGACCTTGAATTGTGGGGGCGACGGAACTCCCTCTCGCCAGCCGGTACGGAAATGCATCTCTTAACAGGTGAACTTCCAGAATTCACCGACGGTACACGCTGTTGTTGATTCTGAAGATTAGCAAGAGTTGGAACATTTTGTACGACCGAAGTCATGTTAAGGTGAGGGCGTTGGGAAGGCATAGTCCGATATTGATGTTCCACATTGAAAATGTAGGAATATTTCCCTGTGCATGTATATGCAACGGCAGGCGAGGTAGGCTCCTATTTGAGCGACCAGGAAGGATTTCGACAAAAATGGGAGGCACAGTGTAGACCACGCTAAACTCTAAATCCTGACAATACTTTGTGAGGAGATCTCTTCAAAAGCATTCAATTATGGGGTTATCTGCAATCAGATTAAACTCAGATTAAACTCAGCAGTACTATTCACTGTTACAGCAACATCTGAAGGTCTATTGTCACCGCTTGAAGGGTGTTTAAGCCTTCTTGGTGCGATTATCATCATATTGCACTGTTTCTTGGCACAATACTTCGAACCATCGATTGTGTATATCTTCAGCTACCCAGTGGAAATCACCTTATGGCAGAGCTAAAAGCCTCACAATGGGAACAATGACTTATCCTCTATCCTATGACATCAGTTACTTGTGCTTTTTCCATGGCTAGGCTTTGTTGGCCATGTTGGATGGTTGCACAGTTCGGACAACTAGAGAACTACTCAGTTTGCTCCGAGATGCAAGAGGTTTGAGGAGTAAAAGTGATATGATATGCCAAAGCAACGCCCGGCGTCGCAACCTGTCTTCATGGCGAGTACTGAATCTCCTCTCGAGGCTCCTCATCTATGAAGTGCCTTGTGGTTGTGCAAGATACAGGCTGGGCCGTTTTGTGTTCATTAACCAATGAATCGCAGGATATGAATCAAATCGCAGGAACTTGACTATATATATCCCTTCTTTCCGCCTTCACCACCATTCTCTTTTCCTCCCGGATTTTACACACTGACAGCATACGGAACTCAATATCGCGTGACTCCCACAAAACAACCACTCTCGTTCCGAAACACAACCGATAACATACTCAACTTTGTATGTTCCCTCTGGGCTTGCTGCCGCTACATGCAGCTGTATCATAATGCTAATGCCTCGGATGTAGATTCATGGTCAACTCACAGCGATGGCACCAAAGGGCAGCCGCAAAGGACAGTGAAAGGCAACTGCCAGGGCAAAAATGCCGACATCGGTTATAAATCGACGCCTGGCGTTAGAACCGGACTGTATAAGGGGATTCATCTCGGAATAAATCCGTCGACTGATATGGATATAAAATGTTTGTGCTGTCAAGGATGAGAGGGCCTGGGATCTCTTTAATGATATAATCTTTCTTGATCCAGTTACAACTTGCAACTTTTCACAATTCCGGCTGATGTGGCCGCACCGCAGGTGCAGAAGTTCAACTTGTCAGGAGTGGTGGGCAGCCTTCTGCTCATATATTGGGAAATGTTTGACAAAACCCGCAATTAAATGAACAATTGGAGGTGGGACAACCCCTGTGCCTTTGGGGATGAAGTCGATCGCTCCAATCCGCAGACAACCAGCTCGGGGAAGGTTAAACGCACCAGGGAGCGTTTCTCTTGGTATGGTAACGATGATCTCAGGGCACAGATTTAGCAACCAAGCTGCCGGCAGTACAAGCCTAGCGACTTCCTGGCCGTTGAACCACTGAATTGGGATGAGATAATCGATGAGCGTGATATTGGTGACAACTGGGTGCATTCCGGAGCGCCAAGTGGTGGAAGGTGCCGTCCTAATGATGGCAATAACAATGATGACAGCGAGGGTGAGGAGCACACGCAGGGCGGTGAAATAGAGACAGGGAAAGGGAAGCATACACAGGATGAGAAGGGGAAATGGAAGAGGAAGTCAACTGAGGAAGGGAAGGGGAAGGGGAAGGGAAACGGTAAGGGGACAGGTATTGTTGAACAAACCCTAGGAGGAGATGATATTTCTCATGCCAGTGCTGTGCAGTTGCAGAAGGAAATGTATGAGGCAGACTCGGACACGGAGGGCTCACTAGAGCGGGTATACTTAGAGCCCGAAGCATGGCCTGGTGTGTCAATTTCCTCAGATGTTATACCGACTTTACCGAGTTGGACAGCGAATATGCCTCAGAACTTAACCCAGATGTGGATACGCACATGGAGGATGATGTGGATGCACTGCAAAGCGTTGATTTATACGGCGATGAGGATATGAAAAGGGATGGTGATGATTATGAGGAGGAAGATGAAAACAAGAACGATAAGGAGGAGGAGGAGGAGGATGAGGCTGAGGAGGAGGATCAGGATGAGGATGATGGCAAAGAACCTCGGACGCTTGGCCAAGGAGAGATGCTAGATACATCAGCTGACGATGTGGATACAATGGTAGAGGATCAGCCAATCGTGCTACCTGAGCAAGGCCAGGAGATGCGTGAGCATACCCCACAGCCACATACTCCGGCACCTACCCCACGGCCACAAACTCCGGAAGCTCGCACACAACCTGAACTCTGGAGACTCATCCCCTCAGTGGGCTAGAGCAATTGGGGCTTGTGTGCTGCAAAAACCTCGCCCAGGGGTGCCAAATCTGAGAGATGCTGAGGCAGCCGCAAACACCTCGGATGTGGATGTGAATGTGGATGTGGATCAGCAGCTGCTCATTGAATCTGCAGGTGGCGACAGTCACCCCGATGTCCCTCTCACCGATGTCCCTCTCCCAGATGTCTCTCCCAGATGTCCCTCACCCTGATGTCCCTCTCTCTGAGGCGCGTCCGGATGGCTCGTAATTCGAGGAGTAAACCAGTCCTCGCGTTGCTGAGGAGGCGATGGTTTTTCCTTCAGGTTAGGGTCAGGTTATTGTCTTGTTCATTTCATTTTTTCTAATCTATTTATCGCAGGCATTGAGTATTACACGTGTCACGAGGTTTTTGGATTGCTCACGGTTTATTATATTTTTGGGTTTTGTACTGGATTTATTTTTATTGGGTTTAGTTTATTCCTAATATTATGGGACATCGCTAATGCAGCGTTTTTGCAACTCCTGGTGTGTAAGGAACCTCCTTGTGATGGTGTTGAGGCCGAATGAGATACCTGAATGTATCGTGAGCTTACACATGAGGCTGCTCAGGCCTACCACCAACTTTCATCCGGTTCTATAGTGTATACTCCACTCCTCGCATGTCGTCGAGAATGCAAGAGAAGACCCCTTGCTGTTGCCACAAATTTTGATGCCGAACGAAGTTCACCTTAGACAGCTGGCGACTGAAACATATCAAATTGCATCATCCTGAACTCATTGACGTTGAACGACAGGAGAATCTGACTAATGGCAGCGCGCCCCAACGTGTTGAACCCACTCAGCATCGTGAATTCAACGCTAACACAGATTCAGTCGAAGACTTGTATGCGTTTCCCTATCCCGAACACGTTGAAAACATCGCACACTCGGAGTCTCAAGCTCCGGCACCTCTGCCGCGAACGGATTATACCACGGCGCCGGCGCTCTGCTGATCTATTACATTGCTGAGCCAGGAGAACACGACGCACAGGGTTGCCTTCAGACGAACCTACAGATCAATTGCTACTACCCGTTTGCGATGGGTGAACAGTACAAATCTATCTAGTGTGGAATCAAGAAGAAGGGTATGAAGATTTACTTTGATAACGTGCTGAAGGAAGAAAACACCACTCTGCGTTTCCAAAGTTTCAAAACCAGGGATGGTGTCCAGAATCTCGGGGATAGCATGCAAGATAATCGAGCTCTTGGGGAGTGGGAACTACACACTCTCGAGCATATGAGATAGAATGACAATCCCAAACGCCTTATCAAATACTGGAGTCGAGACATCATCTAAAGAATGAGATGGTTGATGCGGCAGCCAGCCTACGCCAAGCATCTCATTTTCGTCCCTCAGAATTGCTTTAACAGCGATATGCCCACGAAACGTCTCTAGACCGAAATGCACACTGCGGACCCTTTGTGGGAGACACAGTTAATGAGAGATAGTCAAGGATAATAACGTGCTATTCAAGCTTTTGTCAACGCTCAGAGTGAGGGATACACTGATTCCCGTGGTCTTCATGTCCAACGGAACGCATCTCTCGAATTTTGCTGGCGACAAGAAATAGTAGCCTGTATATATGACATTTGGCGATTAATCTTCGAAGATCCGCCAGACGCCCTCAACGCACAGCCTCGGAATTGTCACTCTCCGACGTATTCCAATCACGATCCACAATATTCCTCAGAAGCGGCTGGATGAGCAGAGGCAAACTATCCGTGAGGTGCTGAACGAAGTACTCTGGCGGGGATTCCAGCCACTGACCTGTGAACATCATTCCAGCGCCGAGAATGGGTATTACAAAGTTCTCTGTGCAGATGGCAACTTCAGGCATTGCAAACCAGTTTTAGCAGCATGGCTTGCAGATTGCCCAGAGTATAGCGACCTATGTCATCTCGAGTGGCATGTCTGTATTTGGTGCGAGTGTCCAAAGAACGAACTTGGAGATTATGTGCATCCTGACACGCAACACCCCAGGCGGGAACAAAACCTATGTAGAACACTCAGTGATGCCCACACCAAGGCAGCCAATGCCGAACTCTCGTCGCGTCATAATCACCGATGATTTAACATGTTTCGACCAATTCCCTCTATTGTGAGTGACCTCCCTACGCCCGACCTCCTCCATTCAATGCTGATCGGCATGCTTGACCACCTCCAGAAGTGGATTTTCCACTTCATGAAGACGCACGAACGGCTCGACAAGTTCAATGCAATCTGGTTATCCGTACCTGCTTACCACGACCTCACACCAAAAAATAAGTTCTATGAGGAGGTTTCTCAATGGAATAAGAAGGAGATGAAGGAAATGAGTTGGTAACTACTTTGAGTGGTAACCCAGTCTCTACGAGGCGGAAGCCCTGCACAGCGTCCCATATTCAATCACGCAATTGAGTGCACTCGGGCATTTTTAGAATTCTCTATGTATGCTCGATTTAAATCTCAAAATGATGCAATATTGAGCTACATGGAGGACTGCTTGCATCGTTTTCACAACATCAAAGATGATTTCTTGCTCACGCGAGCCGGCGAAATGGCGAAGGCCAAAGCCAATCCTCAGAGAACGGAACTCGTGAAGAAGCGAAAGGTAGACGGGGAAACATATGCTGAAACTTGGACGCCGTCCAAGGAGTGGCGCGAAATGAACTCTTGGTAGGATTATATCAGCCACGAGATAGATACGTCCAAGTAGTTAGATGCCGACTTCAACTTTCCGAAGATCCACTTGATATCTCATTGGGCGGAACAGATTTGCCGATACAGAGCGTTGCAACAGTGTTCTGCCAAGAGAAATGAACAAGCACATAAATTGAACCTCAAGGACGGTTGGAACGCCTCCAATCACAATCTTAACTACCGGCCACAACTAATCACCTTTCAGCGTCGCATTCTCTGCTGTGGAATCAGAAAGCTCAATCTCCATGCCCTCGCTCACCGTTACGAGAACAGCGCTGTAGCCTGCAAAGTCTTCCCTTCAGGTGCTGAACTGGCTGCCCCCCTGAGCTCCCAGTCATATGCAAAGCCCGAATACATGGGGCCGCAAATCCGCCGTCATGGACAGCATCCCGACCCTATGATATAAGACTTCAGAGCAATCTTTCGCAATATGCAACACGCAACGCACCGCGTGGCAATATATAGCGGCACGCGGGAGTTTATAAATCGTATGAGTCGTAACAAGATGTATATATCGGATGAACAACTGCACACAATGGAGCTCTGTATTTACCACGGTATTAATGCTCAATTGAGTGTGTTGAAGGTGATCGCATATCTCAGATGTGTCGAAGCACAGAAAGACAAAGCAGGCGTGGAGGGGAGTGACGGAACGACTGGGTGTGGGTAAAGCAACGCCATGGGAGGTGTTATGGCGCACTAAATGTGCGTCTGCCATGGCAACTGCAATGACTAGTCAAGATCAAGCTCCAAAACGAGGATGGAGCTTTCGTTGAGTATTGGTTATCCCGGGCACTCACCACAATACCTGAAAACTCGGGTAACTTGAATCCCATCTCGAAATTTTTACAAGTTAGAAAAACACCAGCAGTTGTTGCTTTGCAAGGTTTCAGTGTTGGAAACATGGTCGGGTGCGTGCACATCATTCCAGAGATAGCTACTAGTAGTAAGACCGGAGACGGACGGAAGCAGCGATGGATTGTCAATGGCCACATAGATCTGGCGACTTGGAATAATGTTTATAATAAGTAAAGAGAGAATTGCATTATGCGCACTGGTAGAAGGAACGCGTGGAGTGGTTTTCGCAGCGTCACCCATCGCGTTGCAATCCCGATGCAAGCGCGTGCCCAATGAACTCATGCCATGGTATGGAAGTAATTCGCCCTTAACGCCAGAGTGTTTGTTTCATATAGGAGACGGACAGAGCAAGAAGAAACGGTGAAACAGGGATCGGAGGGCGACATGCAACGCGACGCGTGGAATTGAGGCCAGGCGTGATGTAATCCGGCACCGGGGTGACTGTGACAGCTATGACGGAGCACGTCCACTCTGACCGAGCCATTCTCCGCGGACGGAAATATCTTTTGCTGACGAACTGCAGCCGTACCATCCCTGACATGATTTGAAGAGCATATCCCGACTCTTGGTATCATCTACCGACAATCGCAAATTCCGGCAGTCACTTCTCTGCCAGGAAGTCTTCAAATCAGCCTGGGTTTGGAGAAACCACAGTCACCCGAATTCATACGACTTCTTTCACCCAATGTAGCACCGTATTCGATAGCGAATCATGACACGGACTCTGTTGAACCTGTACGCTGTTACTCCTGCATAAACCATCCCTAGGTAGTAGCCATATACAAATCGGATACGGACGAAGATATGGTGGTGGCTCCCATGTCATTGGTGGTATAGATAGCCATCTAGTTACTTTTGAATACCTATCCACTGTAATAGCAATTTTTGTACCAACTTTGCCACGTGGCAGCTTGTTCTTGATGGCAGTGACCAAATTGTGAGAGATGATATTTCAGTAGTGTGTGTGCAAGGGTCATATGGGCCAAGTGAAAGTTCTAGACTCCAACTCTCAATCATAGACGGCCAAGATACTTGATATCCACACGCCTGTTTCTGTTACATCAGAAAGAAAACCAGAATACTGATACAAAATTTCCTACTACAATTGATGTCAATGATGACGAAAAAGGCATAGAACAAGCGGTCAGTGCCCAGTTTGAACCCTGATGAATGGCACCCATCATACTGCATTAGTCCATGCACCTAACTGCATAACTCTCTACTCAGACCTCCTACTCATGGTAAAGATTTGGAAAGTTGCTTATGATACGCCAACGAAATCGAGGAAAACGGGCTGACCATAGAAAGGCCCAGAAGCCGGGCTCAATATGTCTAAAATTTGTTGATGGATCTGTAAGCTGAAACATCCGAACAGAAAATGCTAAATCGTGATGGTTCTACCGCAGTTATGCGACTGCTAAAGGTTATAGTAGAGGCTCTGAAACTGAGAGGCCTCGATTCTTTTGGATGAAAATGATTCTACTGAGAAACAGTATATTGGCTGCCAATAGTTATGGTATGAAATTTAATCCACATGATGGCACACCAAATTACGGTCCGTATGACTCCAAGGTGAGCGTCAATGGCGTGTCAATGATTTTAGTTTGATCTTTTTGGCAATCAATGGGTTGCAAAGTCGCATCAATCTAAACAGAACATAATGCCTGGCATTAGATGCAAAAAAGCAAGCAACATGCTCGTTACCCCATCCCAGAAATCAGCCTCAACTGAGCGACACAGATTTCTTGTCTTGCATCTTGTATAGTCATTGGGCCATGAGACAGCATTAAGCTATTATCACAGTATTGACCTCCTTGATGGACAACAAGGTCACAGAGAATATTGCTACTACCTCCTAACAATGAGTGTCAATGAAGTGTCAACTATTTTGGGTCTTGCATCTTGAATAAATCAAGGGCTGTGCAATGGCATACACCCATAATCATAATATTGCCTGCCCTTATAGGCACAAATGCTGGTGACGATATCCCTACTCCCTCCCAAAAATGAGTATCAACAGACCGTCAACAATTTTGGTGCTTGCTTCTTGGATAATCTGACTCCAATGCAACAGCATTGACCAATAATCATACTATCCGCTGCCTTTATGGGCAAAAATGTTTGTGATGATATTGCAACCATCTTATCATTGTAGGTCCTTGTATTCAACTTCACATATAGGCATGGGATGTCTCACAGGTCTGGCTCTTTTCTAGCTTTTAGCTCTAATGTCAATATGTAAGAACCAGCGTTCAACCTGACTATAACTTATCTTTTGACAGTAACTAGAATCAAATTCCACAGAGTTCACTTTCCTACCACGATGTCAGATACAAAGTCTCTCAATACCTCATTGCTAGAGGTTATAATTTTTTCAAATCATGAATGTTTCTTAATTCATGATTTGGGTGACCTTACTACACAAATCATCTTCATTCCTTGGTCAGCTTCATTGAATCTAGATTCGATGCGGCGTATTGCTTGAAATAATTCTACACATGTGCCATTGTGGCGATTCCATTTACCCTGCAGAAATGAGGTGACTGGCCACCCTGGCCTCATATGTATCGTTTGTCATCCAGTCCTTTGCCATCCATCCGAACGTGGGACCAGTTCAATGGGCAAACCCTGGGTGGCAAAAGCGCACATCGCGAAGATAAATGAATTAACATTGTCAAAAGTAACCGAATTGGCTAGTGCAATGTTCGATGGAACAGAGTTCGCCATACTCACAAGGCAAGATAGTCCAGGTATTATTATTGTACGCTCATCAAGGAAGTTCTAATTTAACATTTAGGTTTGATGTATGCTTACTCAGTTGACAGACGAAATGCTCTAAACTGACAGCACAGAATATTCAAACTGCCGAAGGTAACAAAGACACTGGGAATCACTACCTCATGTTAGGATTTGTTTCGGCTGATGTTCCATGGAACACAATATCCAACCCTGATCTACAACGTTCATACAATGCCTTACAAAGGCAGTCAGTGTTACAGCCAGCCACCACCCAAAGCAATATTTGCAAGAGGGAAAACAAATTGACAAGGGATGGAATTAAGATGCAATTGCCGTCAAGAATAAAAGTTAGTTTAACTTGACAAAGATAGACATCGACGAACAACTTAGCAATGACATTTGTCATCACCTATCGTAGAGAATAATGTTTCTCATTGCATAGTGGGAGCAACATGTCGGTGTAACACCACAGCGGTCTCGGTTTGGACAGGACCACTGGGTTGGTTTAGTACCAGACCCATCCAAAAACCGTAACATGTCTCTGTTATTGGAGCTGTTACCCAGACTGGACATGAAGCCGCGGTTTGTTCGGTGAGTTTATCATACCGCCGAGCCTCATTGTAGAGAACTCAGAACTTTGCCTCCAAATCACTATTTGAGTTGAGACTGTATCTCATTATAATACATATATAAAAGATGCAGTTTTCGATGCGCTTGAACCACACATTGGCCAGTTTGCAATCTGATCACTTTTCGTTCTGTGGCGATGGAATACTGCGGGAATTGTTTACTTTGTGGTTTTGACTTAACGAATAGTGGTCGGATCGCAAATTGGCGAAAGGGAGGTCAAATTGCATCTAAAAGTGCATCTTTTACTTATATATCATATTGTGATACAGTCTCAGCTCAAATACTGCATTGAAGATAAAGTTCTAAGTTCACCGAACAGTGGAACCTGTCAGAAAACTGTGGGTTGGGTGCGGTTCGTGTTTGTGATGCAGTGAAACCAGTTGGAATGGTACTAATTCGGTTCCAACGCAGAACCTGAACTGAACTGCCAATTTGGGACCATTGCTCACCCTAGGGTTGCCAGAAGTTTGACTGGCATTCTATGTGATTGATAGCTGATTCTGGTCTTATTTCAAAAGCTCATTAAGGATTACAAGTTACGGGTTAACATACGGGAGCATGGGTAGCTGAACATTTGAAGGAAGTTCTTGATCATTTTGAGCTGTCTGATGGCCGTTTACTTCGAATTTCTACTAATAACACTTCCTGACATTACTCATTGACTCACAAATTACTAGCTACTCTCGAGTCCTCTGGAATCGTGTAGCCCGCATCCAGATACCACCCACCACATATGGTTCACGTCATTCAGCTTGCCTTGGGAGCATTCATGAGTTGTCTGGGTGTATAATGCTGCACCAAGTCATGGGAAGCCCCTGAGCGCGATTAGCAATTTGTAGCGAATGAAAGCCCAACCATTGGGAAGAGTCAAAGAATTCCAAAACAGGGCAACGCTGGAAGCAACAAGGTGTCGGCCATGAGACCAGGTTTAGCAACGATAATTCAGAAAGTTCATATTTCAACATATTTTGAAAGTGCTGTAACTCTCCTTCATAAAGCAGAGAATGTTTGGTTAATTGATTACGCTGACACCTGGTCATTGCAACAAGTTCGTTGACTGTTGAATAGCCTAAGTACAAATTGCAGACCTTCCAATTATTGATGTGAAATCACATTGGAATTCGACACTGGAGTTGCTTGAGCAAACATACAGCTTACGAGAATTCACCTACTAGTGGGGTAAGAATCCAAAATACTGCAAGTACCAGCCACTCTTCACAACAGAGGATAAGTGGACCATTGCCCAGTACGTCATGGAAGTTCTACAGCTATTCAGGTACTGGACTCTGTGGATGTCGAAAACACACACTGTTACTCTGCATTCCATTTTCACTGTCTACAATGACATGCTCCATTATATGGATGGCATGATATGAGCCTTGGCCAAGAAGAAGACACAAAGGAAGGAAGAGTTATACTTCACTGTGGAGTTTCCCCGGTAGAAACTGTCCAAATATTATACTGATGTAACACCATTGACTGCTATGCTTCTTATTTGGACACATATCTTTGATCCGGTGCACAAGTTGCGATCTTTTAGAAAGTGGGACAATGGAATTGATATCAATCTTCGCACTGAGACTTCTTACACTACCCAATACCTGGAGGCCTTTCGGAAGTATGCGGAGAACAAATACTGTGCGGAATATACACATCTGGCAGTCACCAAATCTGAAATCATACCAAACAACATTCTTGTCTCCTCAGAAATGGCTTCTAGATTATTTCAATCTTCCTATGATCGAAATGATTTGTCCAGCAATAATAAAGGTTACCGAATGTCTTAAAATGTAGCCGAAACGACACCTGGACGATGTAATTGCGCAGCCATCTTATTGACAGCCACAAGGCACTATTTGCATTCACCACATGAATTACCACAGAACTGGGGGCAAATTAATCTGAATCCTAACCTTTACCACTCTGATGCAGTGGAGATTAGTAGTACATTTTGGTTACCGGATATCACACACTGGTGGCAGCAGCAAGCAGACACGCAGTCAAAGTAAGCCTATCTCTAAAATGTGGCAGGTGCTATATTCTGTGTCGTACCTCACAGTAGTGGAGTGGAGGGCGGCCAGTCCCTCGGGCGAGATGATATCGGATCGAGCCATTCAAAAACCACAGGCGAGAGCTTTCGCAAACAGGGCGTAGTATGGCAGCTTGCCCATGCCAATAATGGATTGCTGGCTGTCGCCGATCCAGTATTGGATATAACCAGTACTGATTCCAATATGGAGCTGAAGAGAAAGGCAGAGCAAAAGATGTTGCACTGAATGGCCAAGGTGCATGACATTTTACAGATTTGGCTGGGTAGCCAAAACCTATGAGCTACACAGAAGGAATCTTGGACTGAAAATAGACAAATGACAGCCACAGAATATATTTCAGATACGGAAGAGACCGTCAAAGGATTCTGGTGAAACTATCAACCTGATGGTGGGGCTGCATTTAAATTGTCGAAAAAATTACCTCTGCCACCAGCTGTGTCTACCAAGGACCTAGCTAGAGCACGAACTTGTATATTGAATGAGTACCAACGCAAATGAATGGACTGCCATCCTGCTCAAAGTGAAGAGGATTGTTTACATAAAACCATTCTAGACAGTGCAATTTGGCTTGACTCGAATGGGACCTTGCATAATCCAAACGACAGCAAAGATGAATGGGAGGGAGACAATCAATCAGATGTGATACTGGACAATAACAGTGACAATTAAGAACCCCCGGCGCACTGGAATGTGAGTGCAGCACAGAATATTCCCTGATCGATTCTGCCTATATGACCATCAAAGACATTGGCTGAAAAAGCATTGATGATGATCAATAAGATGAAAACAAGGAGGAATAAGCGGATCAAGCAAAAGTAGCACAGAATGCATTAATGTATTATCACCACCGTCATTATATTGTGTAAGGGCATACGCCCGTGTATGGCCTCGTATGAAGGTATATCAGTACATACAGTTGCAAACGAGGATGTCCATAGTGTAGAATATTATAAAGGTAAGTTTATTACTAGAGATCAAAGGCTCGTGGCGAGCCGATAGTATGAACCGGGTATTACCCGGCCCTGGACACGTCACGTGTAGCTGTGTAGTTACATTATCTCCTCTGTAGGTGTAGACCGCCTGGGTTGAATAATCTCGTACAAGAGAAGAAAAGAATGACAACAATCAAATAACCATTCAACGTATGCAAACACACGAACCCATAAGTTGCACAACCAATCAGTACCACTCTGGACAACCTTTCGGCGGACCCGGTGCATGGGGAAACTCCACTTCCACTTGACATTTCTCGGAAGGTGGTAAAAACCCATGCCAATGCCTTTTGTACTGGGCCGAGATCCAAGAAGTAACCATGTGAATAAGTAAACAGAAGAGAAGAAAAAGAAGGAACACCCAAGGTAACAGCCTCCTCCATGTCTCCACCTCCGGATGGTGCGATATCCGACCGTTCAATCTCGCATTCATAACTTGTACAAAGTGTAGGTCATCATTGGAATTAGACACACTCATCTCACTGAAATCCCCAATCATACTAGGAGCCTCGTCTTGACTCGGCAGCATGGATGGTGGCTTCCGCTCGCTGCTCATCATCGCTATTGCCATTGTTACATTAAACTGAAAGCATTGCATTAACCGGTGATACTCACTATTCGTCCCAATTCCTCGCGCACTCAGCACGCCCAGCCCAATCGTGAACATTGTTGCTGCTTTGGAAGCGGCTGCGGTATCATAGCTGTCGGTGATGGTCAATCATATATGACCTTGTATCTTTCTCGAAAGGGTCTCATGAAATAGTCATTCATACCAGGTATTTTCAGGAGCATTTGTGCTCTCCCGATCCTTGCGCATAGCTTTGTAAGCCAGCCTCGATATCTGACATCATATCTTGCAGCCGGCGGCTCTCACACACTGGCGGTCATTTGTTATATTCATACTCCTTCAGCGTCGGCCAATTAGGTGTATATTCATCCATTATAGTTGTGTGGCATTCCTTTCGGTAAGGCAATTGGTAAACATCCCAGCCGGTGCCTGTGGCTCAGGGGTATCGATAATCATCTTATTCAATCGCAATATTGCGTACTTTGACTGTGATTTTGGTTCGATGCCATTTGGGGACTGTGTCTTGCAATTTGTTCAGTTGATTCGGCGTGTCATGATCTCACCGGTGCTCTCGTAGTCGCACTGAATATACTCCTATTCGGTACACTTGTTGGTACACTTGACATCCGTCCTGTGCTCAGTGCACTTTTCTCCAATTGCTGGTTGCGCTCGCCAGTTTTCCTCCGCATATGCTGTTCACTTCTTCTCCAGATGGGCTTGCTGTCACTTGTCTGGGTATCCACATTGTAGTTTCCTGAGTCCACTTGTCGTTTCATCTAGTTAACTCTTCGCCACCAACTTGTTGACTTATCTGGTGATCTCTTCCAAGGTACACACATCGACTAATCTCCTGCTGAGATTATTGGTCGGCATGTGCACATTTGTACTTCCTCGTGGCACTTCCGGTATGGTGATTGCTCGTTGTGTCAATTGTTTCGATTCCGGCATTGTCATCCCCCTTTTGTACATCGCAGCTCGGCCAACAACTAATCCATTACAGCTTCTTCTGGTGCCGTATGAATTGGTTGAGAGTGATACTGAAGTTGATTTCCCGTAGCAGCTGTGTATCTGGGCGTTGTCAAGACTGAGACGTGATCGCCGAGACGGAGTCAGCATCTCACTCGCGATTGTCACTGGGACATGCGGCTTCTTCTTGATACATCTGTAGGTGTGTTTGCAATCAGGTCTCTGAATGGACTTGTGGTCGTTGCTAGCCTTCTCTAGTGTTGAATGCATTTCACGGTGTGTTGTTCCCGCACTTCCGGTACAGTAATTGTATGCATTAAACGTTGTTGCAATTTTGGCACTGTCATGCCCCTCTTTACAGATCGTTGCTCTGCCACAGATTAATATAGTACGGTATATGCAGTATCGGCATTGTAGTCATGACTTGAGATATGATTCAGGATCGTATTCGGCTTTGGAATTCGGGCATGTAGGTGAATAATTCTGGATCTCTGAAAACTGCTCTGAGTAGTGCTCGGTATTGTAAGCGGTGGAGCGATGCCTCTGGTACATCATGTATCTGCTTATCTGGGCTCGATTGAAACTTCGTAGTTTGAAATCTTAGTAACTGATCTTGAGAATGGTATAACTTCATATAGCCTCAATATCTTCAAGAAAGGGAAATAGATTCACTGTCATCCGGCTCCCATGATACATCTCCCGTGATCCATCTCATGAAATCCATCTCGTATCATCTACCTCCAGTCATCCACCTCCAGCCATCCATTCATATCCAGTCATGATCCAGTTCCGGCTGTGTTCAATCTCCAGTAACGATCCATCCCTTGTCATCCAACTCCGACCACAAACGTTATCCAGCCGCAATACATTCCTAGCCGCGCTCCATCTGGTCCCGATCCATCTGGCTTCAGCCATTTGTTTCCACCCTGCATGTAATTGAACTCATATGGGCCGCATTTCGTAACTTCTCCTGTAACTCTATAAGTTCTCTGAAGGTCATCATTACGGACCTCCATAATGTCCGTCTTCCATTGACTCTTCATCGTAGTCCCATAATCCGGTGACATATCGTCCATCATAATACAATACCTACTCCTTGACCCGTCAATAGAATGTGGGATCTTGAAGTTGAAGTCCACGATCCGGCCTCTTGAGCACGTGATCTTATTCCACGCAACTGTGTGAATCCTGCTCGACTCAACTCAACTGAAATCTCCGTTCAACTCAACTCCGCTCAATGGTAATCCGCCCACGTGGTAACTTATAGCTGGGTGCCAAATCGATTGCATGGTCAATTGACCGATGTCTCCGCCTTGGTTGTTAAAAACATCCACACAATCTCTGTATTTGGTCAGGATATGTCCTCCGTCATCTATAGACACCATCTGCGACTGATAGTTCTCAGTTCATAATAGATATGGCATGGTAAGGAGCAATATCCCGGAGCCCAGATTCAAAACGGTTCGCCACAGTACGGGCAAGCTCAACGCTCCAGTACTCCTTCAGCTACAACCCTAGTTTCCGTCCGAAACACCCGGGTGTTCCGAACGGCTCTGACGGCTTTGACGGAACCTCGTACCCTCTGATAGAGAATTACACGGTACCCGTCGCCCAGGCGACGGGTCGCGTTGCATATCAGAGCAGCTGGGAGCGCCGGCGACAAACCTGTGAGCGTCTGGGAGCACCTCGACTCACAGTAGAGCATTCTGGGAAAAACAACATGTTCTTTGGGAATGCTGCTGGTCCGCCTGGAACTCATAGCTACTACTAATCGTGCAACGATTTTTAAAACTTATGTATTCAGGTTGTATTCTCATCTATGTATCTATGTGTCTATATAGCTACCAATCTACAACTCAGAAATACACTCTGAGGCCGTGATCGAGCGAGTTTGGAGATGCAATTGGAGATCGAGATTGAGTGAACTCAGAGATGCACTGGGAGGCCATGACCGAGTGAGTTTGGAGATGCACTTGGAGGCCGAGGTCAAGTGAACTCAGAGATACACTGGGAGGCCGAGATCGAGCGTGTTTGGAGATGCACTTGGAGGCCGAGATCGAGTGAACTGAGAGCTGCACTTGGAGGCTGTGATCGAGCGAGTTAGGAGATGCACTTGGAGGCGGTGATCGAGCGATTTTGGAGATGCACTTGGAGGCCGTGATCGAGCGAGTTTGGAGGAGTACTTGGAGGTGGTCGATCTGGAGGCGGTCGGTGGGAGGCGCGCCAGGTGCTGAGAGTCTATTCATCGGTTAGTTAACTCGAAACCGTGGGAATGTGACAAGGTGACTTCACCTTTGAAGCTCTAATGGAGAACTGGCTGGTGGCGGTGGATCGATAGGGTGGTACGCCGGAAGCTGAAGCTACATTCAGTGGTCAACTCGAAATCGTGAGAATGAAGGGACGACAGACAATCTTAGGTGTATGCTGTACTCGGTGTTAACTCATGATTATGGCATGGAGAGATAGAGAGGGATGACTGGCACACGAAATTCTCTCAAGTACCAGTTTCTCATGATGATTTCCCCGATCTCCTCTGATCTCTCTCTTTCTTGTGCTCAACTCTACCATCACCTAAGAACACGAAGTTAAGTCATCCCGCTCTATCTCTCCATGCCATAATCATGAGTTAACACCGAGTAATGAATAGAGTCTCAGCTGCCGTCGCGCCTCCCTCCAAATCGACCGCCTCCAAGTACTCCTCCAATCTCGCTCGATCATAGCCTGCAAGTGCATCTCCAAACTCGCTCGGTCATAGCCTCAGAGTGCATCTCTGAGTTCACTCGATCTCGGCCTGCAAGTGCATCTCCAAACTCGCTCAATCTCGGCCTCCAAGTGCAGCTCTCAGTTCACTCGATCTCGGCCTCCAATTGCATCTCCAAACTCGCTCGATCACGGCCTCCCAGTGCATCTCTGAGTTCACTCCACCTCGGCCTCCCAGTTCATCTCCAAACTCGATCGATCACGGCTTCCAAGTGCATCTCTGAGTTCCCTCGACCTCGGCCTCCCAGTGCATCTGCAAACTCGATCGATCACGGCCTCCAAGTGCATCTCTCAGTTCACTCAATCTCAGCCTCGAAGTGCATCTCCAAACTAGCTCGATCACGGCCTCCAAGTATATCGTTAACCAGCGACGGTGGGTGTACGGAGATACAGAGGTAACGGAGGTGGAATGAGCAACGCGGAGTATATATTTGCAAGACCCCGGGGTAGATAGATAGACAGCATCTCATTTTCATCTCATCTTGTCATACAACGAAAATACACACTCTATCTTTCCCAACTTTTGGTCTCACTCGCTCTTTGCGAGATTTCGTAGATCCGCGCAATTGGGTGGATCCTTATGCATTGCAATCCCGATGCAAGCGTGTACACAATGAACCCATCCCGACGTATGGTCACAGTTGGCCATAACGCCAGAGTGTTTGTTTAAAATAGCAGACCGACAGAGTGAGAAAAAACGGCGAAACGGCGATCGGAGGGGGACATGCAACTCGACGCGTGGTATTGACGCCGGCCGCGGAGTAATTCACCACCGGGGTGTCTCTGACGGCTCTGACGGAGCCCGTCCACTCTGACGCAGCCAGTCCGCCCAGAAGGAAATGTTTTTTGCTGATGTCCCTGTGTGTCTCGCCGTGCCAGTAGCAGTCATTCACGGATCCCATGTGGACTCTGTTCTGCCGCAACTACCGCCACTGATTCCAGCTCGCTCCTTCATTGCCTGATGCCTATCTCACAACTAGAAATGCTTTCGACGGTCACTCCCAGCAGCGCAATACTAACTCCCACTCTTGGGAAGAATGTTCAAACAACCTTCTCACTGGTCAGTTGATTTTCAAACGCATTTGCTCCAAGAATTAAACTATCCGGAACATCGCTGCCTTCTTCACTACACGCCTCCACCCTAGCCGTGATCCAGGTACATTCCCGGGGCATACCTGAAGGCCTGTTCGGTCTGCTGCGACCTCTTCTGCTCAACCCGGAGTTGCTGAGCCGACAGTCGCATGCTTTGCCAGTCGACGCTAGGATTTCTGGACTTCTACAATGGTAACCCAAACTCGATTTTTGGCTTGCAGTGGGTCCACCGCAGCTGCCACCCTGTTACACGAATATGGTCACTGAGCAAATCGCATACTTGTCACACCCATATGGGACTGTCTGACAACCAAATACTTTCCATCCCAAGATAGGGATACGACACATCGAATTGAATCTCCACGCGCCTTAAATACATGCTGAATACCTTGGTCACCTTAGTGCCCAGACGGTCCATCCTCCGGTAGCCTCATGGATTCTGGGAATCCCTGCTACAAATCAAAATCAATCCCATTGAATTCATGAAAAGACTCTTTGTATGCCATCATATGGGCACTTCCGTATTCCCTTGTTGGTGTACGTTTCATGAAATTGAATATCGTTGCCGCAGATGGCTCTCTCTCCTCACAACGATCTAATTCGGTCGTCCAATCTGGCGCCGATTGCGATAATTCACAACAGTAATCGCAAATTGTATCTGCTAGGCATTTTAACACCTTCGTGGGTTATTGTACTTCCCATCCAGAGCTGCCACATGATCTGCGATCGCTGCTCCACTATCATGAACTCTGCCCATCGAAAGCCCAATGTTACGGGTAATCATATTGGTAATTATAGTTGTATCATTGCAGAGCTGCTGCTGGAATGCTTCGCAGCATCCGTAACATAGATGACTGCAACGAGTTGTGTAGAAGGTGATTGCACCTTCAACTGCCATCGGCGATGTGGATCGACGTGCATTGCGTGAAATTGGTAAACCACTTCAGTAGAATGACCAGGTTCGGCATTGCCGGTGGCATGACTGTTATGGACCTATGGGCTCAGTCATCGTCCCTGTAATCGACAATTGACTCAATTGGAAGGTAACTTATCCAATATCCTTGATGCCACGATTGATAGCCATCGAGTTCTCGTATGATGAATTCGTTGGAATTCACTTCGGCCGACTTTTTCACCGACCTGTCTGCTGGCCGGTTGGCCTCTGGTATCAACTCGGCATTGTCTCTGCTACTGTCAACCTCAATTCGGTGGACGATCCATGCCTTTTTTTTATCCGGGATTTTTAGATCTCATCTCGGGATGATTTCTCATTCGTCGGTGTCGCGGCCCGTCTCTAACCAATAGGCCTCTGGAATCCACACAAGATCGTCGCTGTTACCGTTAACTACAATTTAATGGACATATCAAGATCTTTCGCTGATGCAATCAGTGCTCTCAAATCCATATGATATGTCACACGTAGATTGTGTGTTGTGGCACGTCGGAAAGGGGTAATTCACAAAATCCTCTATACACAACATATTTGAAAATAAAGAGCGATAATAGTGTAAAGGCATACGGCCATGTATAGCATTGTAGGATGGTATATCAGAAGATACAGTTGCAAACGTGGATCTCAATAATGTAGAGTAGTAGAAAGGTAAGATTATTGCTAGAGATCAAAGGCTCCTGGCGAGCATGCTGTATATTGTGGGTATCACCTGGCCGTGGACACGTCACGTGCAGCCGTGCCATTACATATAGTGTGACCCAGAATTGGATTTAGAGAAATATTATGAGAGAATATTGAGCAGTTGTATGTGAATGTTGCTAAATATACAAATGTACAGCACGCAATATGCATTATTTGGCAAGATATATAAATTTTAACCGGATGACAGCGACCAGTGCTAGAATAACACTGGGCTTGGCTTTGCCATATAGCCAAGTCCTGATTAGCCTGAAAGGCACCCACTAACTCCAAATAATCAAGAATGCAATTATTAAAGGCGGCAGATCTTGACTAGACAGTATATCAAAATGAGTGTCAACCGAGTGTCATCAATTTTTAGTCCTGTAAGTATGGTAATTGAAAGGTGACCTGGTTGCTACTATCCCTAGCCAACATACTGGCAGCCTTCCTTGGCAAAAGAGTAAACAACATGGTCACTGCCCCATTCTGAACATGAACATCAATGGAGTGTCAATGATTTTTGGCTGTGCATCTTGTGTAATCTAAGTGGCGATTGGTTGCAGCTACTCATAAGCAATCTGTTTGTTGCCTTCCAACATAGAAATAATACCAACAAACTCCCTGTCCCATTCTGAAAATGAGGGTCAATGGAGTGTCAACAATGTTTCGTGTTGGATCTTGGAAATCTAAATGGTGATTGCTTGCAAACATCCAGAAATGAAGTACTGGCTGCATTTAAAGTCAAAAACAAAATTCACATGCTACATGCCCCATCCTGAAAATAAGTGTTATGGCGCTTACGCCGGCACAAGGCAGTATAGAGGGATCTTATGATATATGGTTGCACAAGGGCGCGAGTGAGATCAAGTGTAGAAGTATGTGGTGAGATATTCAGTATGGAGCTAAGTCTCCATCGCGATGTCAACATAAGGTTGGCAGTTACCCGGCACTGGACACCTCACGTGACCGTCCGGCAACGCTAACCACGCATACTTGACAACACCGTTACATTATCCCACTCTTTTAGGGCAGAACTCCCGTGTTGCTAAGTACAAGTAGAAAACAAAGAAACAGCCTGCATACACACTGGTACGATCCCATAAGTCCAATAATATATCAGTACATCCAGGGTGAGCTTCCAGCACAGGGGGATAATACACATACAATTGACCGGATGTCCGGAGGTGGTAAAACCTGTGCCGACGCAATTTGTACTGGACCGGTTCCCGGCACCAGAAAAAAGAAGGAGATGCCCAAGTTGACCTTGCCTCCATCTCTCCATTCCCGTCAAGTTCTCCACTTCCGACATCTGACTTCATTCATCTCTCCGCCTAATACTGTTGGCGTCGGTAGTTCTCATCGATTGGTTCATATTGATTCTTGAGGTTGTCAAACGGCTCTCAGCTTGTGCGTATGTGCCTGTATCCGGCCGTCGGAATGAGGTAGTGTTCCTTCCGGTAACGCAGCTTAGAGGCCGCAATCGGCTCGACCACCCATTCCTCCCAATCATCCACCAGTATTGGATGCGGTTCCGAGGTTGATTCTCCTGCGACTATCACTGTGTCGTGATTGAGCTGCAACACACGGAAGACGTTGTGATTCCGCACTGTTTTTGGCAAGTCTAGTTTGTAATCTTTCTCATGGATAAGCTGACTTACGATATGTGGTGCTGTGCACTTCTAGTTGAGCTGCTTTGATAGTCTAGTCATTCGGAAGTGTTGAGTTGAGAGCCACACTTGGTTTCCGATTGCAAAGGTGTTGTTCTTTCCGCCAGCGTTGTCTGATTGCGATTGCAGGGCTTCCAACATGCACTCCCGGAGACGCCGGTGAGCCGCTTCCATTCCCGATACCGTTGCGTCTGCCAGTATTTCCGACCTCATGTTCCCTGGCGCTTTTGGAGACTTGAACCCCATTGGCGGGTTGTAGTAGTAGTTGGCCCAGAATGGCGTCATTTGTGTTGAGTGATGGATGGAATTGGTGTAAGCAAACTCTGCTCAAGGTAACAGTTCTACCCAGATATCCTGCTTGTAGATGGAGAAGGCCCGTAGGTACTCAAATTTGGTCTGGTTTGCCAGTCCGTCTAACCATCGGTCTGTGGATAGAAGGCGATTGAAAGCGTGTGGTTAATACTCAGGTTGAACCAAACTCGATTCCTGAATCGGCTGCAAATCTCCGTCCTGTGATAGGTAACAATGATTTTCTGTACGAGGCGTTCTTAGATCACGTGTTCGAAAAACATTGATGCCCGCTCAGGTGAGTCGATATCCTTCCTGCAGGGGAGTATGATTGCAATGTTGTTCAATCGATCAATGATTACCAAGATTCCCATATACCCAGAGTCGGTTGACTGAAGGGAGTCTGTGATGAAGTCTATGGTCACCGCTTCCCAAGGTCGTAACAGTGGTGGTAATGGCATGTTTGTGCAGTGATGAGCATGCCAGCGTGCAATGATTCAGTGACAGAGTTCCCATCCAGCAAACAATGTTCATACGGTGGGGTCTATTGCAGGCCAGTGGAAATCCCGTGATACTGACTTGGTGGTTTTGCGAGTTCCAAAGTGGCCGAATTGTTGGTTGTCGTGGGAACGGCTTCAGACTCTGTTGCGAAGCAGGTTATACTTTGGTACATATATCCCTCATTAGTAGGTGAGAACTCCAGCGGTAACTTGCCATTCGTTGCTCGGTTCTTCATCTAGTTCATCTATTCTTTCCAGGTCAGCAAGATCAACTTTTGGAGTGCTGACAACCATGTCTTTCAAGTCCACAGCCAACACGTTGACAGACCGGACTCGGTTGATTTCTTCAATGAGGTCATGGTATGGTTTGACCATGGTAGTTACCATTGTTGCCTGTAGTCGCTGGGTCGGTCTCTTATAGTCTATCTTGTAGTTGGGTCTAGTGTTAGCAAAAGGTCCAAATTCCTGGTTCCATTCTAGGTCTGGTTCCAACCCAGAAGCGGACCGTGGCAACAGGTTTTACCACACGAAAACCTGGCTCATTGCAATTGGGCCGGTTTTACCACCAATTACATGGCATTTCAACCACACAACTTTGGCTCCAATTCAGTATCAGAGTTTTGATTGTATCGTGACACGATCAGTACATAGATTGTGTAGTATTAGCCGCTCGATCACCTCCCGCTTTCAGAATTGCGATGCGACCAATATTCATTGTGTCACTATCGAAAATGCGTGAATGTCTAATCAAATTCGTCGTTATTTCACAGCAACTCAACAAATAATGGTGGCATCGCAATTCTGAATGTGCGAGGTCAATGCGCTGCTAGAACTGCACAATATACGTACTGATCATTTTATGATTCGATCAGAACACAAAATGTTAATTGGAACCAAAGAAGTGTCAAAGTTGCAGGAACCGTAATGTGGAACCGCGTGCCAGTTCCAAACTGGCCAAAAAACCGCGGGTTGATGTCTGGTCCGGGTAACAAACCCGCCAAGACAAAACGTATCAGGTTTTAGGCCAGGTTTAGAACCGAACCGAACCGAACCGCTGACCACAATCCAGACCGCTGGCAGGTTACCCAGATCCGTTGCTAACACTAGTCGGGTCATCTTCATGGTCAATCTGCAGAGTATATCATTCCTTCTAAGTGTTCAATGACAATATCCGACGAGGATAAGATTTCCACCCACGTGGCCTGTCTTCGGCAGAGCAGATTGGAGGTTTGGAAGTAGTCCAGATTCAAGTTGTCTCACGGGATCGGGACGTGTTGATTGGCGCTCTTGAGATAGTGTCTCAATTGTGTCATTGTCTTGACAACCGGCAAGAGCTCCCTACCGTACATGTCGTAGTTCTGGTCAGCATCAGAGTTCTTGCAAATGGAGAAATTGAATGGGCAAATAATCCTGAATCCGTCGTACTGGTTAAGCATGCGAACAATTGCGAAGCCACTTGCATCCAGCTACAGAATGTTTAGTTTTTGCAGATTGAAATAGTGGAGTATCGGTGCTTCGGTAAAGGCCTTTTTGAGCATTCCAAATCTGAGTTCGGCATCCCTAGTCCATTCCCACATCGGGGTGCCTTGTGTCTTTACCAAGGTTCATATGGGAGACATCACCTGTGCATATTTCCGAATGAATATCGAGTAGAAGATTGTGAAACCAAGAAGTACTTGTAAAATCTGAACTGATTCCGGACTCGGCCATTCTTCGATCGTTGCTATGCGATCTGTCTCTATGCCGCTTCTATCAGAATTGATGTCAAACTTTGACAAATAGATCTCTCAAACCTCGATTTGGCATTTTCTGGCCTTGCAACAGAGCCCACATTCCAATAGGTGTTGTTGCACTTTTCGGACATGTTCTTCAGGCTCTTTCTCATTGGTTGAGTACATGGGTATATTGTCACGGTGACACGCGGTGATGTCATCAATAACAGGCTGTAGACAATCTTCAATGAAAGCCTGGAACGTCGCCGGTGCGTTTCTCATCCCGAAGGGCATAACTCGGTATTTGAACTGACTGTAGCGGGTTCGGAATGCAGTGTTGACCTTGTTGCCTTGTTCGATTCTGATGAGGTGGTACGCGTTCCGGAGGTCCAGCTTTGTGGAGATCTGAGCTTCGCGCACTTCATCGAGTTGTTCTGAGATTAGAGGAAGTGGGTAACCATTCTTTACCGTGCCTAGGTTGATAGCTCCATAGTTGACACACAACCATAGTCATTAGTCTCCTTTCTTGGCAAACAGAATTGGTGCTACGGCCGAGGATGCTGACTGTTGGATCAAGCAGATTGCCAGGTTCATTTCGATGTAGGAGTTAAGCATCTTCAATTCCAACACTGAGAGATTGTAGATCTGCCTGTATGGTAGTTTATAGTCGGGTCCCCGATGGATCAGGTGGTCAATTGGCCTGTGCAGTGGCAGTGTCTCGGCAGTTTCTTTGCTGAAGAATTCCACAAATTGTTGATATTTTGCTAGGATGCGACCCCAATCATCTGTTGTTACCATCTCCACATTATCTGTGTCTATTCCTATTCTCGTTAGCCTTGTTTGCATTGTAGCGTGTTTTGGCAGAGTGGGGATGGGTAGGGGTCCCGGGATAGCTGGATCAGACAGTTCGTCGCAATAGACCAACCTTGTTGTCCAGTTTCTCCCTTCGTGTCTCGGCAAGCCAGTAGCACTCATTCAAGCACCATCACTGTGTCACTCTTCTGCCGCAACATCCTCCCCTGCTCCAGCTCGCACATTCAGCATCCAGGGGTTTCTCTCACCCTCGGTGATGCCTTCCAGAGATACTCCCAGCAACCCTTGATATTCGCCAAGTCATATGGCACATGCCTCCACTACTTCCTCGCTAGTCAAGTGGTAACCGAATGCCGTAGCCCTGAGTAGTTGTTTTTCCAAGGGAGGCACACCATTCGTGTTTTCCTCACAGCGTTCCGGCAGAGGCCTTGGGCAATCAGCTTATGGAATGATTGCCTGTTGCGGTCCATTTAGTCCTCGCCGGCCTCCCAATCGAGCTCTGGTCGACTCGATTTCCGAGTTCTTCACCTTAAACCATGGCAAGCCCTGGACTGGGTCGTATGCCTTCATTGGGACGACGAAGACCTCTGATTCGTCACCCGGTTTAAGGCAGTCACAATACTCAACCAAGAGACTTGCCTTTCGGCTCTCCTTTGCAGACATCATCACCTGGCCATTGAGACACTAGGTGGAGGTTACAGCTGGTTCGTGGGGCAATTCCAGTTTCCTGAGTAGGCTTGGTGATATAAAGATGCTCTTTCCACCACAGTCTATTAGTGCTGTGACTCGCTGCATGTAGCCAGGTATGTTTCGTGCAAGGACTTCACGGATGATCTGTGCCAAATCCGGTCTCTCTGGTTCACGTCGGGATTGGCTTGACTTCTGAGCCAGACGTACCAGAATGACTCTTGATTTTGAGACGTTTCGGTGCAGTTGTATTTTATCCAACGTTGCAAATAACGCTCGGTTTCCCAAGTTCTCCTATCCTAACTTCGTATCATCAAGACTCTCCTGTCGAGTTAGGTATCAAGATAGGTAGACCAGTTTTTTTGCTGCTGCATGTCAAATGGCTTTGGCGTTTAATTTGTTTACCGTCATAGCCGCTGCTATTGCTGTAGTTTTGATCAGGTGGGATTGACTGGACGTATTTAATACAAAGGTAGGTTGTGTGGTCTCCACTGTGGCAGCGGGTGCATTGCCGGTTTACCTTGCAGCTTTCGTAGGGTTCCTTCGAAAGCCACGGCGCTGGTAATAAGTTGCCACGGCTACCTCCGGTGGACTTATTGGACTTGCTGGATTCTGAATTACCAGTGATTGAGTGATTGGAATTGCGAGAAGTGTTGTCAGCAGGTTCGGAGATGAATGGTCGGAAATGACCTTTCTTATCTCCACCTTGCTGCGAAACCCCTGCATGCCTTTGTTGCTAATCTTGTCCCCCGGTCTGCTTGTTTTCTGGTTTCAACTCCAAGGCCGGTGCAGAGTCGAAGAGTTGGTTGAGTTTGTCGAATCTGTCTTTACCGCTTGAGATGCAATGGGAGACTTTTGTCGTAAGTGCGTGCCTCAGGCCCGTCCGTGCCATGTCATATATGACCACTTTGTGAATGTTAAGGCCCCAGCCGGCTTATCTGCAGTTCGCTTTCTATCAGTTGGCCTAAACTCAAACTAATTCATTTCGCAATTCCTCGTACTCTTGCATGGCTTGTGCCGCTGACTTAAGACGCCGATCGGTATCTCCGTACATCTTTTGATGCTCGTTCGCAAAGAGTTCGAAATTCTCTACACACGGGTCCTTGGCCTTTCATAGGTCGCTAACCCACTCTAATGTGCCTATATTTTCTGTCTGTCACTGAGTCGTATCTGGGTGGTAATTCCAGGGGTCGAGACAAGAGACTGGATACTGGATTGAATCAGGATCGCCTGTTGGGAATAGGTGCTTGTGGGAAGCAAAATTTGATTGTAATGTTTGGAGAAACTTATGCAGGGATTTTGCCACGCCACAGTACCGTAAGGGGTCAACTGTTTCAAAGAGTGTGGACTGACTTCCAGGATTCTCCGGTCTGTCGATGGTTCCACTGAGGTCGAGTTCGATAAGCATTCGGGTTCTCTCAACTCTCCATTCCGCTTGTTGTTCGATTAGGAGTTGATCTAGCATCTGGTTCTGTTCAAGGATCTCCTTTTGGTCGACGTCGGTGATCTTTGACAAGATGTTATCTCTGCCTTGATTATTCTCGGTCTGAGCTAAGGTTCAATCATTATCGTCTGCGTCTTCCTCCTCATCGTCAGGATTGCAGGCTTGTTCGTGAACTTTACTCTCGGTGGGATGATTATCATTGTGTCTCTCTTCTGATACTACCGAGATGCGGCGCGTTGGAATCGATCTGAGTTGGCTGAGCGATGCTGGAAGGGATTCCATGCTCGCATGCGTGTCAGGCATACCCAATTGGCTTCTCTGAATTCTCTTTTAAGGCAAGGAGGGTAATGGGCTGTAATTGTTGTAGTCATGTCTGTCAAGAAATGACAATTAAGGGGTAAATTCGTGAGATCTCGTGAGCGAAATGTATCCGATTTCTCAAAAACCGAATATAATGTACGGGTGCAAATGGCCACGCTTGGCATTATAGAGATATGATATGGTATACGGTTGCCCACGGACGCAAGTGAGATCAAGTGTAGCAGAAAGTGCTAGGATATTCGGTCCGGAGCAAAGTCACAATCGCCCTGTTAATATAAGGTTGGTGGTTACCCCGCACTGAACACTTTAATTGACCGTCCGGCAACCCTAACCACGCATACATGACAACGCCGTTACAGTAAGAGTCAACAGAGTGTCAACAATATTTTGTCTTGCATCTTCGGTCATCTAACAGGCGATTGGTTTACAAACATGCCTAAATGAGATATTGACCCCCTGGAGGGGCAAAAACAATTCCGGCATACTTTCTGCCCCATCCTGAAAATGATCATCAATGGAGTGTCAATGATATATTGTCTTGCATCTTGGTTATTCTATGTGTCGCAATGTGGTAATAATTTAAAGACAATGTCGGGGCAGCCATTCCATTTGAAAAAGTGCATGACACATACATTCATCAGCAAAACATATTTCCGACCAGGCGGAATGGCTCTGTCAAAGTGGATGTGCTCCGTCAAAGGCGTCAGAGACACCCCGGTGGCGGATTACTCCACACCCAGTCTCAATACCACACGTTGCGTTGCATATCGCCCTCCTATTGCTGTTTCACCGGTGCTTCTCTCTCTGTCGGTCTGCAATTGTAAATGAACACTCAAGTGTTGGGGCCAACTGTGACCATACGTCCGAATAGGTTCATTGGGTACACGCATGCATCTGGATAGCAATGGGTGACGTTGCGAAAATCTCTCCTCGCGTTGTTTCTACCTGTGCGTAAAATGCAATTCTCTCTTTACTAATTATACACATCATTCCAAGTCGCCTGATCTATGTGGCTATTGACAATCTATCGCTCGTTCCATCTGTCTGCTGTCTTACTAATAGAAGCTATCTCTGGAATTACGTGCACGCTGCCGATGATGTTTCCCATGCTGAAAACTTTCAAAGCAAAGGCAGCGGGTGCTTTTCTCACCTGGACAAATTTCGAGACGAGATCCATGATACCTGAGTTTTCAGGAATTCTGGTGAGCGCCACGGCTAACCAGTACTCAACGAAAGCTCCATCCTCGTTTTGGAGCTTGATTTAGAATAGTCGTTGCAGTTGTCATGGAAGATGCCCATTCAGCGCGCCATAACACCTCCCCGGGCGTTGCGTTACCTACACCTAGTCGTTCGATCAATCCCCTCCGCGCCAGCTCTGGCTGCCTGTGCATCGACACATCTGAGATATGTGTTCACCATCTAAACCCTCAACTTGAATTTTGAGACCTTGCTAAATACAGAGCTCCATTGAGTACAGTTGTTCATCCGATATATACGTCATGTTACGACTCATATGCTTGGTATACTCCCATGTGCGGCTGTATATTGCCATGAGGTGCGTTGCGTCTTACCTATTGTCAAGTAATGCTCTGAAGTCTTTGATCATAGTGTCAGGATGCTTTCCATCACGGAGGTTTTGGGGTCCCATGTATTCGGGCTTCGCATATATCTGGGAGCTCAGGGGGGGTGCCAGATCAGCACCGCGAGGGAAGACTTTTGCAGGCGGCAGCGCTGGTCCCCCAACGCTGAGTGAGGTCTTTGAGATTGAGCTCTCTAATTTCACGGCAGAGAATGTGACGCAGAAAGGTGATGACTTGTGGCAGGTAGTTGACATTGTGATTGGAGGCGTTCCAACCGTCCTTGAGGTTCGTTTTATGTGCTTGTTCATCTCTCTCGGCAGGATACTATTGCAAGGCTCCGTATCAACAACTCTGTTCAGCACAATGAGACATCAAGTGGATCTTCGGAAAGTTCAAGTCAGCATCTAACTCCTTCGAAATTTCTATCTCGTGGCTGATATAATTCCGCGAGGCGTTCATTCCGCACCACTTCTTGGACGGCATCCAAGAATCAGCTTTTGTTTCCTTGTCTACCTTTCGCTTCATCATGAGTTCCGTTCTCAGGGCATTAGCTTTACCCTTCGCCTGTTTCCCGGCTCACCCGGGTAAGAAACCATCTTTGATGGTTTGAACATGACACAAAGCGTCCTCCAGGAAGCTCAATGTTGCATCATCATGGGATTTATATCAAGCATACATATAGAATTCAAACAATGCCTGTGTGCACTCAATTGCACAATTGAATATGGGACGCTGAGGGGAGCTTCCGCCTCTTACAGACTGGGTTACAACTCGAAGCAATTACCATCCGATTTCCTTCATCTCCTTCCCATTGCATTGAGAAACTTCCTCATGTAACCTATATTATGGTGTGAGGTCGTGGTAAGCAGGCACGGATGACCAGATTGCATTGTACTTGTCGAGCCATTCATGCCTGTTCATGAAGTGGAAAATCCACTTCCGGAGGTGGTCAAGCATGCCAATCTGCATTGTATGGAGGAGGTTGGGATTAGGCAGGTCGTTCACAATACAGGGACTGTGTCGAAACACATTGAATCCTGGCTGAACATGGCGCGACGACTGTTCAGCATCGGATACCATGGTCGTGGCATCCCTGAGCATTCTCTATAGGTTGTGATCCCGCCGGGGGTGTTGCTTGTCAGGAGGTACAAAATCTCCAAGGTCTTTCTTTGGACATTCGCACCAAAAACAGACATGCCGCTTGAGATGATGTAGGTCGCTATACTCTGGGCAATCTGCAGTCCATGCTGCTAAAACCGGTTTGCAATGCCTGAAGTTGCCATCTGCACAGAGAATGTTGTAATACCCGCTCTCAGCGATTGTGTTTAAAATTGAGTTGGTGGAGTCCCCACCGCAGTACTTCATTCAGCACCTCGCAGTTTGTTTGCCTATGCTCTACATGCCGCTTCTGAGGAATATTGAAATTCTTCATTGCGATCGGTAGGAGAGCGACCATTATGACGCAGTGCATTCAGGGCATCTGGCAGTTCTTCGACGATAGATTGCCAATTGTCATATGTACAGGCCACTGTTCCTCTTCGCCTGCAAAATTCGAAAGATGTGTTCCGTTGGACATGAAGCTCAAAGGAACCAGTGTATCCCCCACGCTGAGCGTTGTCTAAACGTCGATTAGCACGTTATTGTCGTCGAGTATCTCTCCTTACATGTGTCTCCCACCCCCGGTCCGCAGTTTGCATTTCAGTATAGAGGCGTTTCAGTGGCGTATCGCTGTTAAGGCAATGCTGAGGGGCATAAATGAGATGCTCCGCGTAGGCTGGATGCCGCATCAACCATCTCATGCTTTTGATGATGTCTCGACCCCAGTATTTGATAGGGTGTTGGTGATTGTCATTCCATCCCATATCGTCGAGAGAGTGTACTTCCCACTCCCTGAGCACCTGATCATGTGGCATGGGAACCATGACTTTCTGGACCCCATCCCCGTTGTGGTGGGAAAACGGCTCCCACCACTACGAAGCCACGCATTTGAGTGGGTACGTGACTGGGTTACGGTTATCGCGGCTCTGCATCAGCCCATCGACAAGGTTGAAAATCTTTCACTGGACGACCCAGACACTTCAGGGATCACGTACCAATCATCATCTCATCTCTTTCTTTCTTCTCTCTTTTGTTTCTTAGTTCTAACCAATCACTTATCTCACTGCGGCTAGTCCCTCGCTACGCTCCTCGAAACGAAACCTCCATTTTCGTAGCTTCCTACGGAAGGTACTGTGTGACATCTCCTGTTCCGAGATATCCGCCACACCATTTTTGAAGCTTGGGAAATGCAAAGCGGTGATTTCTTCCTTCAGCACGTTGTCATAGTACGTCTTCATGCCCTTCTTATTGATCCCACACTGGATATATTTGTACTCCTCACGCGTCGCTAATGGGTAGTAGGGATTGTGTTGTAAGTTCGTCTCAAGGAAACTGTGAGAATCACGTTCCCATTGCTCAGTGATGTAATGGCTCAGCGGAGCGCCGGCACCGGGGTATGTTTCCGTCCGCGGCAGAGGTGGTGGCGATGGTTGAGACTCGGAGTCTGCGATGTTTTCAACGTGTTCGAGGTAGGAAAACGCATCCAGGTCTTCGACTGAATCTTTGGTAGCGTCAAATTCACGACGCTGAGTGGGTTCAACACATCGGGTGTCACGGCGCAAGAAGGTACGAAGGTACTTCGGAAATATAGAAGAAAGATATGGAAGATGTGGAAGGAACTGTGTTACGGAAAGGCGGAGACGTTGGAAGACGCGGAGGAAGCGGCGAGATGGTGGCGGTATAATTTAGTATAGATAAAGAAGTGAGCTGAGGTGT
>Ga0307512_10000991_pt1 | contig 41793 bp, 40 predicted proteins | sample 14_EM_MG_FD_200267 | JGI IMG/M metagenome (GOLD analysis project Ga0307512, IMG submission 200267) | Populus trichocarpa ectomycorrhiza microbial communities from riparian zone in the Pacific Northwest, United States - 14_EM | ecosystem: Host-associated > Plants > Roots > Unclassified | place...
CGCTCCTCAATCCCCCTCGGCGCTCCTCAGTCTGGATTGGCGCTTCGATATATCATTCAGCGCTCTTCAATCCCCTACTCGACCTCAATTAGGAGCACCTCTATTTGAATCCAGACTCTTTGCCTCCCTCTGCTTTCGGCGCTGCTCAGCATGGATGGCTGCTCCACTGGATAGGCACTCCTCAATCCCCGCCAGTGCTCCTTGGCCTGGCTTTGCTCCCCTCAATTTCATCCCGCACTCTTCCATCACCATCAGCACTCCCCTTGCCCACCCTGCACTCCACATCAGGCACTCCTCGTTTCCTGGTGGTGCACCTCATTTTACTCTGAATTCATCTTATTGCCTTTCAAACTCCATTTTGATTCACCATGAGCTAACCTCTCAATTCCAACAATTTAGATATCACAAATCGAGCCAAACGACATTGGAATTCAATTTCACCCACTAGCCAGGCTCGAATCATTCGAGAATACAATGAGCTCCTCCAGCTTCTTTGCACCATTGATGAATTGTGTGTTCCTGCGTTTGTCATCCCTGATGAGATGGGAGATTGAGAGGATACCGTTGAGACTATATTCGATTGATATCATTCGACTGCTTAGTCAGGTTATTGTTTCGGTTTCATCTGCTATCAGTTTTGAATCACTAGCCATTTTCTTTGGTTTTCCTTAATGTAGCGATGCAAACAATAGAATGGTGAATGCGATGCTGGGTACTATAGTATGATTTAGAAGTTGATAATGAACAATAATCTATGCATCATACGTGGAGGGTATTCTTATTTCTCGGGTACATCAGGAGAATCTCGGATAACGCCTGCAGTTTTTTGAATTAATATCCATAAGAACCCAGGTATCTCTCAGAGTTAGTTTGGGATTCCTGCATTGGTTGAGCAACAGTCCCAGGTGCTCCTAAACTGGTCACAACCGCTCCCATGGTGCTCACGTACCAGTCATCAGAGATCCCAGTTCCTCCGAAGACTGGCCAGAATGCCCTCTTAGGGTCTGATTCTCTCCTGAACTTGACGCTTCTAAGTTTACACTCCGCCTCCTCTCACACACTCCTGGAGGCTTCCAGTGACTAAAATACATTTTGCTGATGTGGCTTGAGCCAACCTCCAATTCTTGCATCCTTATAGAGTGTTGTTGATAGTAGTTGCTAACATTTGGCAGTAGGAATCCATCAATTCCGGCGCACCTGACAACATCCGAAATTACAACTCCGGACTGCCATCCTCGATATGAATATGAACCATTGAAGTCATCTATCCAGAACTCGTTCAAGGCGTGTCTGGATTTGCATCCTCCTCGGCTAAGTGCAAAGACTTGCTCCATTTTTCCTGTTATTCTATTGCACTTAATCTTATATTTACTGCTTATACACTCTCTCCTACATTCCCCAACTTTGTATGTTCATTACAGCAAATGGAACCTACACCCAGCCAGGTGAGGAATCACTATTCACAGAAGAATCAAGAAGCACACCTAGAGAGAGCACTCACATTCAAGAAAGCAACCAGTCTTCATTGTTCATCAAATGTTTGCCTTCCAATTATCTGCCTTTGTCAATCGTGTTACGGAAGACTAATATCCCCAATTTCATCAATCAATCAGGTTGAAGATAGCGATCAGGAGATCGGTGATGTCGAAAGTGAGGCCACTGGGGAGTCCACCATATCATCTGACATCGAAGAACACGATGTAGATCATCAACAGGAGGTCCTTCGTCTACGCCAGGCATGCCAGGACAAGTGGTTACGAACAACAAGGGTGCCACTGCCAAAGAACTGGAGCCATGCCGATACTGCCATTGCACACTCTGTGCTTCCAAATTCCCGAAATCCACCTGTGACAATGGCACCACCACTGCTCAAATGCCAAAAGTCAACCCTCCTCAACATATTATCGGAGTCTGACCATGCACCATCTGCCTGCGCACTGGTGCTACTCAACAGGTCCAGTGGAGACCAGAATGCTCCACAACCCAAGGCCAGCAGTGATCAGAATGTACCCCAAGACCACAAGGCTACTTTTGAGACAGCGAAAAGGTTCATGGAGGCAGTCGTGTTCACAAAGTATTCTTGGCCAATAATATCCGATGACAAGTACTTGATGGTTGAAGAAGCTTGGAAACTAGCCATCGAGGCCCAGCATTGTCAGCGGGCATTAGCAGGTGCTACTGTAGGTACACCATCAGTGTGTCAATTCCTGGGTGGTCAATCTCTCAAAATAGATCCGCACACACGAGAAGCTGTAAGTCTTCAATTCTGTTTAATGCTCCTCTATCAGACTTACTGATATTCACTACCCCCAAAAATATTCATACTTAAAACTGAAGATTAGTACCATTCGAGGACGGTTGGCAGATGTGGCACATCTAACTGTTGTCTGTAGTCACCGGTTGGATTTTGGCTCTGAAACTGAGCTTTGGATCAAGGTTAAGGAGCTCCTGTTTGACAATGCTTACCTCTCCAAGGTCGTCGATGATGATAAATCATGGTTCACTGGAATGGAGGTACTTGATCTAATACACCATCAATTTTTCTTCACCACCAATAGCTTGGGGCACCAGCCTACAACATCCCAGTATTTCCAACCTCTTGCTCTGCAGACTTTAGTGCTGGCAGCCACAGCTATTCATTGTGTGCTGTCTGAGTGTGCCAGTCAAAAGAAGGCAACAGTTATGTTTTCTCAAGATGAATATCGAGGTACATTTGGCCCATCCCCTGTGATAAATTTCACTCTGGAAGCCATTGCACTGTCAATTACACATCAGAGAGCCACTTCATACCCCCCCTGCAGCGCTCCTCAATCTGCTTCGGCATTCCTCATTCCTCATTGGTGCTCCTCAATCCTCGTCGGCACTCCTCAGCCTAGATTGAAGCTCTTCTATTTTATTCTGGAGTCAATTCCTCCTCTTTCAGCGCTCCTTATCCTCTCTATTTGGATTGGCGCTCCTCTGTCCCATTCCGCACTCTATCCCCCCATTTCCGTGCCCTTCAGCATGGGATGGGAGCTCCTCAATTCCCACCGGCGCTTCTATAATGCGTTCCGCACTCCTTACCCTCCCCTTTTCCGTGCTTCTCTGCTGGGATAGCCCTCCTGAATCCCAATCTGTGCACCTCTGCCTCGATTGGCGCTTCTCTATTTCATTCCGCACTCCGTACCCCCCCTTTTGATGCTCATCAGCTTGGATTTGACCCTCTTCTTTTTCATTCTGTGCTTCTCCAACACCTTCTTTGTACACAGCACTCCCCATCTGGCACTCCTCTTTTCCTGGTAGTTGTTCCCATTTTTCTTCCAAATGTATCATGTTGCCTTTCAAACCCCCATTTAGATTCGCGGCTAGCTATCTCATTACACCTTTGTTAGATATCACAAATTGAGCCAAATGACATTGGAATTGCATTTCATCCCCTCGCCAGGAACGAATAATCAGGAAATACAAGGAGCACCTCCAGCTTCTTTGCACCGTTGATGAATTGTGTGTTTCTGCTTTCGTTGGCCCTGATGAGATGGGAGAAGTAGTGGATAACATTGACACCATATTTGATTGATATCATTCGATCACTTAGTCGGGTAATTGTTTCGGTGTACCTCCGTATGTGTTTGAATCACTCGCCTTTTTCTTTGATTTCCTTAATCTAGTGAGGCAAAAAATACAATGTTGAAGAAGATGACAGCTAGTATGATTCAGAAGTGATAATGAACAGCAATCCATGCATCAGATTTGCCGGTGAGGCAAATCGATTGCTCATGTACATCCTGAGAGTCTCAGATAACGCCTGCAGTCCTCCAAATGATCATCCATAAGATCTCAGGCATCTCACAGAGTTTGTTTGTGATTCCCACATCGGTTCGGCAACACTCCCAGGTGCACCCAAAGTTCTCTCCGGCACTCCGACATACTCCCAAACTTCTCCCAATCACTCCCATGGTACTCCTGTACCAGTCATCAGAGATCCCAGTTACTCCGAAAGCTGGCCGGAATGCCCTCCTAGTGTTTGGTACTCTCCTGAAATTGATGCTTCTAAGTTTACACTCCACATCCTCTCAGACACTCCTGGAGGCTTCCAGAGACTAAAATACATCTTGCTGATGTCTCTATAAATTAATTATATATAACTATAGACTGTACATTATATAAGGGTTCACAAAAACCTCACTAGAAGCTAGCCATTTACTCTCATGTGTATAGTACAGTCTGTAGTTAATTTGCACTATTGCCAATACAGATCTTACTATCATATACCTGGCTTTAAAGTAGAATCTTATATTGGTTGTTTACATTGTCTTTTATAATGTTAAAAGACATGGTAAACTCTCTTAGATTATCACTTTCATTACCATCAATCTTCAAATTAGAATATTCTTCATTGTTCTTCATTTCCATAAATGGTATCATCTGAATTAGTCATCATCTATATAATACAGAAAGACTGATTATTGGAAGACAAACTTTTGACAGTCAATTAAGATTTACTGTCTTCTTGAATATCTCTGCTATTGCAATATTTACTTTTTAATTCTTCTCAGACTAGTAATTCCTCAGCTACCTGATATTCTGTCCCATAATGAAGAATGAGTTTTTATTGAGTTGAAGATAAATTGAATTGTAGAGATCATATAGATATATAAAGACAAAATATAGTTTCAAGTGTAATATTAGCAGGAAAATAGTACAAGCAAGTGGCTCTGAAACAAAAAGGATAACACTCAAGGCGAAATTAACAATAGTCCATATAAGATATTTCAGCAGCTTAGATTTATATTGCACACTTCTGTTCTTTATTAGTGTGAACCATTGAATAGAAATGGATCAGTGGTCAGGTTCAGACATTCCATTCTACACCAGAATTTGGAATAACAAACCCATTCCTTCCTAGGTGATATACAATTTAATAATGTGCTATTTTATTTTGTAACAAAATGAATTGCTGTCAAGTAGAGTTAGCATATATCTTAATCAATTTAACTGGTCCGGGTTTGAGTTGAAACTGGAACAGGACTGTGGAAATGTCTTTTACCACACAAAAAACCCTGACCATTGCCTCTGGGCCAGTTTCCCTACCAACAACCCACCTTTACATACCTACAACTCTGGCGCCAATTAAGTTATTGGGTTCTCATTGTATCATGACATGATCTGTACTTAAAGTGTGCAGTGTAATGTGCTCTTTCACATTCAAGTCTCAGATATGCAATCACATCAATATCCATAGTGCAGTTGTGGAAATTACGTGATTTTGGCGCAATAGCGCAGCGGGTCGGGGACACGGAGCTTTTTTTTATCTGGTACATGTACTCTGTACCCCGCTTTTCCTACGCCATTTTTACCTCGGCGCTGACTAAGGCTAACTATACCGGACCCTCTCTGAGCGGACAAAAAGCCGCTGATTTTGGCATCCGTTATAGCCAGGTCTGACTGTACTTGAGACGCAAAGTCAAGCCAGCGAATGTAGAACGCAACAAGTGTAGAGGCAGGATGTGTGCCACATGCGCATCTGCAGCTGCACGAGGCAGGAAGCACGGCACGGACCGAGGGAAGCAGGGGACGATTGGACAATCCTGGAACGGACTCCCTCGATGACTGGTGACAGTAACCAATATATGTACCTGTGTTAGTTCTCTATTACTGAAGGTATGCGCTAGCTTCGCAAGCTTCGCTGATGGTGGCGCTTGCATGGTTCGTGCATCTCAAAACTTTCTCCCTACCCGTGTACTTATCTCAAGCTCTGGTAGAACAGTGCCCACAAGCCTTTTTCATTCGACCAGTCCTGGGGAACGTACATATACACCTGATTTACAGCCACTGAGGAATCTCTCGTTAGTTGAAGGGTGGGGTAGAATATGGGAAGCTCGTGAACCAGCCCCTAATTTCGCGCGCTCAGAGAGGCCGGGATCGCGCTTTACGGTAAAATACGATATTACCTTAACTCTGTGCCATCCCTTGACTCCTCACTACAACGCGATATCACAGATAAGGCCTCCGGCAGAGATTTTTCATCCGGGTCTTCAACAACATTTTTGTTCCTTCACGAACGCTTGACCTCCCTCAAGATTCCCGCCCCCGCAGAGACCTTTGGTCCGGTCGGTGAACCTGTACTTCTCGGTAGAGGCACGCAATTCTCCGTCTATCGAGAAAAATGGTTCTATTCAATCTCACAGTCTGACGCCACCAATCGCGGGCAAAACACCAATTACATGCTTAAAGATGTAGCCGTAAAATACCCCTGCATCCACCTTGATGCAACTCCAAAACTGGATCTTGCGGATCCAAAGATCAGACATCTCCACGACATCTATTTAGAGATTCTGGCTCTCTTGATTCCTTCGCTCCGGAGTCACCGGAATATTGTACAGCTGTTCGCTTGGGGAAATAGTTCTGAGAATTGGCATTTTGCTCCAAGCCTGGTTTTAGAATTGGCGAAAGGCGACTTGCGAGATATCTTAACCAGTGCCGAAAATCTTGGTTTGCGAGATAAATACCAGCTCTGCCGAAATATTGGCGCTGGGCTAGATCCTTTGCACAAAAATGCCATTATCCATGGTGATTTGAAACCGAGGAATATTCTTGTGTTTGAAGAGAACGGACAGTGTCTAGTGAAGTTAGCAGATTTTGGACTTGCAGTAGAGGCGTCGTTGACTGAGTTGGTTAAAGCTGGGGGTGGAACTCCAGGTTGGCAGGCTCCAGAAGTTAGGGATGGAGTGATGATGGAGAGCCGGGAACTATTCAAGACTGATAATTACACTTTTGGCCTCTTGATATGGAGCACATTGATTCTTGGTGCTGCAGTGCCACCGAATGATAGGACTAAGAAGGCTATTGAGGAGTCTTTTGGGAAATCTGAAGCTGAACTTCCACAACCATTCCTTGACAAAGCTGTTCCAGCTGTTCAGTGGCTACTACAACCAATAGCAAAAGATCGACCAGTAGAGGTCGATGGGCTACTAGATAATGAACTCGAAGATTTTGTTTCTAGAGATCGGTGTGTATCTATTTCCTAACTAATTGAGAAGTGATCGTGATATTTATTGCAAGCCTTCCCAGCAGGACAAACAACAAAGAACCCGAATATGCTTGGGACAGTGAAGACTTGACTTCCCAAGGTACCCCCGAAACATTAGAGATACCAACCTTCAACTGGGAACTTCCCAGAGTCAGCGGTCATCATAGTGCGCATCTAAAGTCATCTTTCGACCGTCAGCCATCCGATGTTTCCGCCGAACTTGCATTCGCCTTATTTCTCAAAGAAACAGAGTATTAGTCTATTCGTCCAGAGCCGAAGAGGAAGTCGCACATCTTAGCCTTCTCGCCCACTCCGCCCAACTTGATTATGCACCTACCCAGGCGGTTTTCTCTCGTGTACACCAGTTTCTGCAGGAACAATACCCGAAAAATTCCAAGCCTCTATAATACAGTGGCTCAGCAGAGGGGTTTCGACGGGAAGCTGGATTGCAGGGCAAGAGTTAAAGTCGCTGGACTCCGCGGCGTATACGGCTGCCATGAACGACTTTCGAGCCAAAGGCGGATATAATGCCTTCTATTCTCCAATGGAACGAACTGCGTTACCACCCCTTGATGCTTGCATTGATGTCAATGTAACTGTCAATCCCCGACAGGACCAGTCGATTCATTGCATAGCTGCCATGAGCAATACCGAGAGTCTACAACGCCTTATTGAACGCCCCGGTATAAATTTAAACATCCAAAACGAGCGGGGCGAGACTATATAAGGCGTATATGGCCGGGTCATCCGAAAACGCAGAAGCACTCCTTCAATGGGGTGCAGATCCATCTGTTCCTGAGAAGAGCGCAAATGTCACCTGCCTCCATTGGATTTTCTGTTTTCCCTCGGACCGCATAGTGGTGCTTGCCCGGCTTTTGGTACAACACGGGACCGATATCAATGCCCTAGCTGTGCGAGCAACCCCTTCCTTCCATTACCCTTTCTGGTTTTCAGCAGGAACGCCCTTTCACTGGGCAGTCTTAGTGGGGTGCTACTCGGCCATGCAAAGCCTCTACAACCTAGGTACAGATGCCTCCATTCGTGATACGTCAGATCCATACAGATATCTTCTTGATGTCCGGCTCGAAACAGAATTCGGCGGTCCGGATAATACAGCATACAGCGTTCCTAGGCAGCAGACGATGGTATTGAATGTTGTAGATGTGGCTGCTCTTGCTCATGATCATCTTGTGTTGGGTTTTTTCATTAAACATGGTCTTCGTAGTCGCGATCTAGGCGCTGACGAGGAAGGATACTTTCCATTCCATCGACTGAATGATGGAGACACCGGTTACACCAGTTCTGGTATCGCATTTCGAACCACACTTTTTCGTGGGGACCCCAAGGATCAACGACATGCGCTATTGCACACTATCCAAGCCCTCCAAAAGCTCGGGTTCGATATCAATGCACTCACCAGCCCTCAAGATCCCCTTGTACAAGGCCGTAGCCCGCTCATGCAAGCTGTCAGCGCAGGAAAAATCGATGTTGTGACGGCGCTGTTGGAACAAGAGGACAGTATCGATCTAAACATCGCCAATGAAGTCAGAAAGACAGCACTTATGAGCCTCTCAACTCGAATGACAGCAAACGATTTCGACTTGCACAAAACCACTACGGAGATCGTAAAGCTATTGCTCGCAACCGGGAAAATCGACATCCACGCCACCGATATCGACGGCGACACTGCACTTCTTGGAGCTGCGGCTGGCGGCCACTTCCAGGTTTCATTGATATTGTTAGAGAATGGAGCCGACATCTGTTCGAGTCAGCAATCCAGCACGAGTCGAAGTAGGCATGAGCGTCGTTGCCTATCTCCTCAGAAAAGAAATGTGTGTCGGCCCGGCCAGTTTGGTGCAACTAGAATTCTTGGAAACCATCCTTAAAAACGTCTTTGCTATTTCAGATCAGCAGAAGAAATCCGAAGTAATGGAAAGAGCGGACGCACAGGGAGGGAGTCTGTTGCACTATACAGCAGCTTCGGGACTTCCGACGGTTGTTGAGCTGTTGTTGCAAAATGGAGCTGTGGTTGATGCACTACAGCAGTCGAAGACGGCAGTGAGAACTGGTGTTCCGCATGGGATAACCCCGCTAGAGGCTGCCGAGGAGGGAAGGAGTTTTCAGGAAAGATTAAGTGGAGGTTGAGTAAGAGAGGTGAGTGTTTCGTTCTTTGGTTTGGCGCTAGATGTGGGCTGATGGGTGTGCAGAGTTGGCAGAGATTTACGAACAGTATGATAAAACAATCGAGCTGTTAAGATAGGCGATAGAAGGTAGGTTGAGTAGCGGGGAATGAGAAATGGTTTGAATAGCTGGCTCTTGGTGTTTGTGTTGTACACTTAAGGGTTCAAGTTGCGGGCGAGGACTGGGGAGATAAGGTGCTGTAGCCGGTCAATAGGTTCGTAGGATTCTGCTACGGAAAGGAGAAACCTGAGAAGACATGCAAGAATTAGTATGCTCAGTGTTCCCAACGGGCCCGGTCGACCGGCAGGCGATCTGCAGGCCGCAAACGGGCTAAACCCGGCAGCGGTCCGGCTTTACCTGTAAATGCCAGCGGCATTTATGAATACCTGTGAATGCCGATGGTTATTATGAATGCCTCTGAATGTCGGTGCCCAGCAGTATATACCGCGGTATATACCGGTGTGAAAGCGGGCGGTATTCATAAATATCTGGGAATATTTACAAACCCGTGAATATATATAAATGCCAGCAGTATTTAAGAATACCTGTAAATGCCGGTGGTATTTACAGTGCCGGCCGGTATTTACAACTTTATAAATTGCCTGGTGAAAAGCCGCCGATTCTTAATCCGGCCCGGCAGCATATCTGAATCCCATAAACCGGCCAAGCTTCTGTCATGCCGCACCCGTTTGGCCGCTTGGGAGCACTGAGTACGCTCAAAATAACACATACAACTGAGTGCTGAGATTAGCGGGTGCTAAAAACGCCGGCGCTGTAAACGTCGGGTGTGGGACACTGGCTTCGTAACTTGCAGTGCTACAAACACAGATTATAAACCTGTAGTACTCAGTTGGTGCTGTAAACACTGAGTCCGCAGGCTTGAAACTTGCAGTGTTATAAACACTAATGCTTGCGGGCTCAAAACCTGAGATCACTCTTTTGCTCTTGAAGGCTTTTACCTCCAACCACTCAATTCTGACAAAACGAATAACGCTATGGACTTTTCTCAGAAGTTATATCAGAACTTCAGATTACCATGACTGAAATCAATGCATACATATACAGCAACATTACTGGCTGAGCACGTTCTTAGAAACACCAGGTTCGAAGCCTGCAGTACAGTACACACTAAGGTAACAGGCACGAAACCTACATGCTCAATCCGCGCTGTAAACATTGATTTACACATAGTGATAGAGAAGAGTAGACCAGACAGTTCTTGCAGGTTCGCGTCGCCCAGAAATAAACGAAGTATAACGCAAATCCAGGCGTCGAGTTCCTCCGGGAAAGAAGCTCGAGATGCAGAAACCGGCAAGATCACGAATGAATCCATTTTCAAAGCTATATCTACCTTGGACACGGAGGAGTATATGATTCACCGTGCTACGTCTGGGTCGGACGGGTTGTGAGATTTCAACATGATTATTCCATTTCCACCATTTCCACCAGGGAACCAACCGGAGTAGGGATTCAGCTGAAAGGAAAGAACGTCCACCAACCCCGACAATCTTAGCTCAACTGCCCACTGATGGCTCCAATACCAACCCCGTCCAGTGCCGCCGCCAACACGAACGCCTTCCCCGTAGCATAACCACCCCAGTCTCTGCGCCCGTCGATGAATGTTTGCTGTCCGCAGGCAGTCCACAAACCCAAACTTTATCCATCGCCATCTCGACCGTCTCCACTCAATAGCATCCTTCCGTCCGGCGTGAAAGCCGTGGTTGGGAGTATCTCTAGGCCACATTTATTAACCCGGCCAAAGGCAAATCTCATTCCCGCCAGGTCATTGGCCTGGATGGGTAAACTCTAACGTTAACCTTAAATCTTGACTGTCTAGACTACAGCAAGCGAGCGTTCCCATTCCAACGACCGGCCCCCGAATTGGGAGGTCTATGAGCAAGAAGCACACTTTGTTGTTTGCCAGTCATTAAAAAGAAATTTAAGCTTCAGCCTTATGATTCGGTGGGTATCACTCGACACCCACAAGTCAAACCTTAAACCAGCCCGTCCAGACACTGGACTCACGTTCCGCAGACATGTTAGGGAGCGTGAACAAAAAGATATCGTCAGCGACAGGGTTCGAACCTGCGCGCGCGAACGCATGAGATATCCAGAACTTGTTTGGGTTCAAGTCTCACTCCTTAACCACTCGGACACACTGACCTTGTATGATTAAGGTTACTTAAGATTCTAAATCAAACATTGATAATAAGCGTAGTATATCGTACAAACTCTATTGGTACTATAGTAGTTTTACTAGTAGAATTCTACTAGTAGGAACAAGGCTGAAAGTAAAAAACACTAATAATGCGACTGACTACAGTCCTTCACATATAATCACTCGCGAAACTGCAACGATCCCATTACACCATAAAAACCCCGTGCGTGAGTACTGATAGCGAAGCGAAACCTCCCGATACACAATCTCCCAGACACCTCGCAATCGGCCGAAACCCTCACCATCAGAATCCGTCAGCAAACAAACCCCAATTGCCGAACCCACGAAACTTGCTTTCAACTCCCTAGCCTGAGGCAACACGATATCCAAAAACCTTATTTGGCGTGGTGCAGGAGAGATTGGGTAAACGCATCTTGCATCAATTCTGAAATGGGCACGTAAACGCGTCTCGCATGAGCAATCCTGATAATAAGGTCGTAAACGCCTTGCATCTTGCCTCAGCCCTCGCCATTATCAGTTAAGATACCGCTATCAATAGTCCAAATGCAAAGTCATCCCAGACCAGCTCATCCCGACTCCAACCGCCGCCGCTGCTGGTGCTGCTGCTTGCTGGACTGCTGGCGAACTACCCAAGTGTTCGGCATACCACGGCGAGAACGCCCTGCATCGTTGCGGACCGAATTCAAACGACCAGCTGGAGCGCAGTGCAGCGACGACAGCGGTAACGGCGGATCATGCTAAAGTACCTGCCTTACGTTGCAGATCTGATAGCGTAGTGCACCATTGGCACCAGCCCGTCGGTTTCCGAAGGCAAAACAAGCCTCGAGAGTCCAGGGACGCAAGATCGTGGATAAGTACCCAGATCTGGTTCTCGGCGGGACAGTGGTGGGGGAGGGCGAAACAATGCAGTTATATGTTCCTTCCCTCCAAGTTTCACTCGTCGGCGTACAAACGGACCAAAAGCGTTTCGCGGTAAGCCCGGCATCTCTCGCTTTCATCAATGTTTCTGTTTTTGGCTCGGAACGCGAGCCTTTCCCTGACGCCGATCAGAAGCTTAAACTCTCTCTCCCCCCGCCTTCTTTTTCCCACTGCCCATCCTGCTAGAGGCCTAGAGATTAGATCCTCTTGCCGATCACAGTTACTTGCACATGCTGCGGTTCTGTGGTATACCCCACATGCACACCACTTTGTCACGATCTCGATTGGAGTCAAAAGCAAAGGGATGGATGGGGGAATACGGTACCGGGATACCGTGACCGGAATTATTTGCTTCTTCTGTGCGTGCGGGGAAACGGACTTGGGGTATATAAGGAGGGGGTGCAATTGGGGATTGACATACTTAGTTTGCATGTGGGGTGCGGGGTGCGGGGAGAATTAAAGTGCCGCGCACTCTGGCTGCGAAGATGACGATATCGATGTCGCGTATGATTCCACTCGTCGCCGGAGTGAGAAGACGTGAAGCGATGTACCGGAACCTGTACCATTTGCCGGCGCCACTCGTGCCAGGGGAATGTATCGCGACTTGTCCGCAGCGAGCGAGCGAGCGCGCAGAGAAAAATAGCCACAGACAAGACAACTCGGGGAAGAAGGGATTTTGCATGATGTACAGAGCCGTCCCTTGCCTTGCCCTGTCTGTCCTGCCCGCCCTCCACACTCGCCTCTGAGACTCGTCTCAGAAAAACAACAGAGTACGTAAAAACGGCAGCATGACAACAAAGCAGCAGCATGCCCGCTGTCGCATCCATCGCTTGGAATCGGGATCTTCCGGAAAGGAGCTGTGTGGAGCGCTGAGCGTCTCCGCATCTCCAGAACCCTACCTGCCTGGGGGGTGACCGATCAAGCAGCAGAAAAAAACCGTCAAAGGCGATCGAGATTTCTGACCTGCATCGCACCGCCCACACCGACACACACACATCCACATCCAAAGTCCCGGCCCCGGGCGTTGCTCGCGTTGCGTTGCGTTTCGCGATCGATTCGATCGGCTGCCTTATCTAAACACTGTAGAGCAAACGAAACGCTTCACTGTTCTGGCTGCACGTTTCGTTTCTGTTCCTCAGGTAGATGGGAGCTTTGTTTCACAAACTTTCCATTTTCTGTCGACCCGAGCAGAACTCAGAAAAGGGCGTGAGCGACCTGTGTGGAGGAATGCGGCGGAGGGCACCATTCCCTCCCGTAGTAAATAGGGCAGCTGCACCCGAGCAACGCCTGAGCGCGCGCCTCACTCACCTCCACCACCACAAACCCCGTCGTAAACATTGTCGCCCGGCCCCGTTTTGGGCAACCGCAAGCAAAGCTCCCAAAACCAGCTGGTTAAACCCCTTCGGCCTGCCAGGGATAGCTGCGCTGGCTTCCACAAGGCTTCTCTGAGGCTTCCGCCCGCCAAAAAAAATTGGGTGGTGTTAAGTGCCATACCTAAGGCAAGGGAGTCGAGCAAGATAACGGAACCCAGCGAGCAAGCTGCACTGGCGAACGCGATGTCACACCCCCTCGCCCTCCGCAACCACACCCCTTTCCTTAATATTTCTGCTTTACCCCACCTTTTCCCACATGTTTTGGGTTTTCTCAGGAGATGTGTCGTGTGGGGTTGCGGTGACTATCATATCATCGGTCATGATACACCTGTTGATTTCCGGAAGACTTGGGCCGTGAGATATTCCTCCTTGGAACCGAACCAGGTGAGAAATGGGGGTGTCATTGTCATATCGTATATTTATACCGCGGTTTTAATGTTTCGTTTCTTCGTTTGCTCCCAGACCTCCGTTCGGTAGTTGAACAGAGCGAGATGATACTAAGTAATCTCGGGCGATCTGCTATTTTGTGGAGTATGGCCAGTTACACAAGTCTACAAGTCGTAGGATAACTCCAGATATGATAGCTGCCCCACAAATTACCACGAGATGCGGTGTGATGCTGTTACATGTGAGTCCACCACAGTACCAAAGCTCCATATTGGGGCTTTTTACAAACATGTACGGTTCGAATAGAATCAGTTCAATTTGTGTTCTATCAGTATTAAGATGATTACCACCACCGCCCTGCTATTCTTACACAAAACCATCACCCCTAGCAAAGAAAACAAATCGCACGGTATGAAATTGGGATATCCTGCCTAGTCCTGCGCCTTCTATAACAAATGTTCCTCAGTGATAAACGATAGCTATGATTACGCGAAAAAAACCCCGACAAAATGAAATGATTGGAGAAAAAAGAGATGAGATGCTCCCAGATATCAAATAAATAAAAAGAAAACGCCATCGTAGTCCAAACTCAACAAGATGGAAAAAAAATACCCTTCTATCGCCGAACCAAACCAGACCCCCCCCCCCTTCAGAAACCAAAATGAGCCCGCTTGAAACCTGAAAATGATAAAAAAAATCCCCATAAATGAAACTCGTGTGCCATTTTTATATCCGCTCCGCCAAATCACCACCGGCTATGCTGTTATTCGAGGACGAAGAAGTCGACGAAAAGCCCAGACTGCCACCGTTCAACAGGTCGTGGACCGCAACTCGAGGCAAGGGGGGGACGGGCAATTTTCGTTGGGCACCGTCCGGCCGGTTGATGATATCACCCAATCTCATACCACCTGAAACTTGCGAGTGAGTAGGCGGGCCACCAGCGTTATACGGATCCGCAATTTCCATCGGTGCAAGAGCCGGTATGTGTCGCAACGAGAGGTGCCTAATACTCGGCAGCTGCATACTGTAGTCAAAGTCTCGAGGATAGAGCCGGGGAGAATGAGCTGGCGTGGCGAGTGGCGTGCTCTCGGGAGTTGGAGAGCAAGAGTCATGCGAGAACGTTGGCGACGATGGTGCCGTGGAAACCGGGGAGCTGGGGCGGGACTTTTTGACCGACCGATGGGAAACATATGGGTCATCGTCCTCATGTGAATGAGAACGCGACATGGGCTGACCGTGCGAATGCGTGAGCGGAGGAAGCTGATGACGATTGCTGTAGTAGGGGTGTCTTTCTCGCTCCAACTGCTGCGATGCGGTCTGTGCCAATATGCTCAAATCCAATTGCCCCTGATGGCCATTTGTAAGCGAGGGACTACTCATGGTCCTCCCAAACGGCGAGAGCGTAGAATAAAAAGCTGGCGTATGAATTCCGTGGTAAGAATGTGGAGGCGAGACGTTTGGAGAGCTGACATGCGAAGGCGGTGCGGATTTTGAGATGATTTTCGGAGGCGGAGGCATCATCCTACCAGAAGAATGTTCCAGCGGATGTGGTGCACTATGGCTAGCTGCCGCCAACGCAGCAGCTTGCTGATTTTTGTTGCTTCTTCGCGAGTTTGGGTTTGTATGAATGCGTGAATGCCGAGTCAACTCGTCCGACCTGCTAAATCTTTTGGTACATCCGGGGAAGGTGCATGCGTGAGGTTTTTCCCCTGTATGTGTTCTGATGTGACGAGTCTGATGCTCGAGACGGTGAAAAGCCTTCTCACACAGAGGACACTTGTAAGGACGGGGGAGTTCAGTCCTTTGATCCTGCATGGGATCGTGCTGCATTCCCATTGGAGACATCATTGCACTCAGGTTGCTATGGTTCATGGCGGAAAGTCGTCCGTGGTCCTGGAAAGACATCGGCCAATGGAGTGCTTGTGGTGGTGGTGGAAATGCGGACTGTTGGTTTTGGGCTCGAGATAAATGCTGCTGTTGGTGCTGCGGTGACAGGGACAATGAGGGAATACTCGTCGATGAGGCTGAGCGTTGCATGAACGGGTGGCGACGACAGTCTCGGTGGCGATGTTGTTGATAGTGGTGGTAGTGATGGTGGTGGTGGCAGTAGTTGTGTTGCTGTTGTTAATGCGAGTGTTTTGGCTGTTTTGGTGGATGCTGGTTCAAGGAGGAAACCACACGACGTAATCACGGACGGGTGTGGAGAAAGTGGTAGTGTGGAGGCGGCGGGGTTTCTTATAGTCTGGGTCTGCGAATTTGTGCGTGGGGGTACACCAAACAAAGGGAAAGGGGGCCGTGAAGCGCGCTGCCTATCCCTGGCGGAGAAGGGGTCGTAAGGTGGTGACACAAGAGCTGATTGTTGCAAGGCCGTGTCGGCAATCTATGGCCGAGTAGAACGTTTGTGGAGTAACAACACACTATTACTGTGGGGGGGTGGGGAAAGACGAGGGGACGGCGGCGAGGAAATCGACAGCTAGTAAATGCCAGCGTTGCTGCTGCTGCTGTTTCTCGATGTCCGATTGTAGATGATGCCGAGTGTCTAAAAAAATAGATTACAGATTGCGTATCGAGTTTCTGGGTTTTGGGTGGCTTTCGAGTGCAGCGGCGAACGACAGCGGAATGAATATGAATCGTGAGGTAACGCTGGTGTGGTGTGGTGTGTACTGTGTACTGTACTGCGGGCTCGCCAGTGTGTACAAAATATACAAAATATATGAAAACAAGCAGATTTCTTGGCAGCCGATCCCTTGTTTGTTGATATGTAATGAAATATGGGGAAGGCGAGAATGGGATGCGAGAATGGGAAGGCGAGGGAGGAAAGTGAAAGAAGAGGGCGAGGGCAAGGGGCGCCGAGATTTGGAGCAGCGTGGAGTGATTTCGTTGACAGAAGGCGGTGCAAGAAAATTTGCTACTGCTTCTGCACAGCTGGTGGGATGTCGTTCTTGAGACTGCTGAGCGGCTAGCTGAAACCCCAGACACGACCGAAACCCTTCCGTTTCTGATCCAGGATGGATGAATAATAGATGCAGATGTCGATGTCGATGTGGATGTGCTGGCCGAATGTTTTGGCGCTTGCCTTGCCTGCTTGCCCTTTCTCAATGAAAAAGCTCCTTTCTGCAGGCACCGATGTAAAACTAGTCAGCCGTCTTTCTTCCTTACTTCCTTCCTTCTTCTTCCCCCATCCTTCCTCCACGTTGATTCGTTGCATGAAGGCTGCTCGGCTTACCACTAGTTCCTGATGCGGAAAATAAAAATAAAATAAGTCGACGGTTGCCTGCTTTCAGGCTGTTGGGCTGGCAGTTGACTGGCGGCAGTGGAAATAACTACAATACGCAGATCAACGACGGCGGCGGCTGTTGCTTCGGCGTGACTGACTGACTGACTGGCTGTTTGGGTGAGACGTTTGGATTCCGAGGAATTGATTCTAACAATGACGGACGGGTTTGCTGAAAACGTGGGGGAAACGGTGACGAAGACGGGGGAAAGAATTGGCCTGGGGGACTCGCAAGACTTTATCTCTCATTGATAATCCTACTGTACCTATTTGCAGGCACAAACTTAGAGGATAACTAGCGACGCCGGCAAAAACTAGTGCTATTTTCTAGGTGCTTGAAAGTTGAAAACATCTATCCCGACAGTTCTTACGGGCGTGGGGAGAGTGACCGTGAATCCTCGGTACGATGGCGCATTTTATCATCAGCCTTGCCGACTCCGCCTGTGGAACACCGTTTTGATGGCATGCAGACGCAGCTGGAGTAAGAAGTGCTGATAGGTCGCACGAAAAGGGGGCATCTAGATACAAACTACCGAATCTCGATGGAACGCCGAAAGTATGACTGACACCTGTACACATTCGACACCAGAATGTACAGTACGTATGCGATTAAACTTGGAGCTGGTGCTTGTACGATACAAGAGAGCACGCCTTGCGCAAATCCAACCACTTCTTGCATCGATCGACTCACTCTAGAGTTATCCGGGTCTCCCGCGGATTTCCCCAGAAAATCATTGGTGTTTTCGTCATCATTTTGAAGCGCCTGATTGACTCGCTTTATTCGCCCGGTCTCCCTGGTCATCTTACCACAGAAACTTTCTCATGAAAAACCCAAAGTCTTTCAACACTTTTCTCAGTTCATTCATCGGCACTGTCCACGATTTCAATAAACGCAGTTCATTCGTTGTAGATGCCAATTGAACTAGCACCTCCCGGCGTTGTCTCCGAAGCTACGTGTTATCGGAGCCTGGTTAGGAAACGCCGTTCCTTGATACAACGGTATTTCTTTCCTGGTGCCGGCTTACGGGACGTGGGGGGGCCAAAGTGCACTTGCGGCGAATGATGTGATATTTGCGGGGGGAGTGAGGCTGAGTCTTGAGGAATGATCGGGACTAATTCCGCGAGGCGCGAGGAAGTTCCTGCAGATGTTTCCCGTGCCACATCCCCACACATTATGCAAGATGGATCTCTGGGACGGTTTTGGGTTCAGACCAGGGGCCTACGGTGACCAAAATCGTGGCTACACAACATGTCGTCGATGGTATATGATATTAATGCAGTCCACAACCGGAAACTGGAGCTTTGGGTTGAATATACTGTACATATACTGATGCCTTACGCCTCTTAGATACCTCACTCCTGCAGCTGGGGATACATCCACACTGGGGGCCTAAGGAGATCTGTCCTGCATATAGGTATCGGGACCGCTTGTGGATTTACAACATTGAAAAGAATGCCGCGAATATCGAATACTTATTGCGACGTCAATATATAGTTAAGTGCATATATATATATATATATATAACTCAACATCGTCTGAAACCTAAAGGCAAAGATATGGACATCCCACCTGCCGAGCCATGATAAAATAAGTCCAACTTAGCACTCGTACAAAACCATTATACCAGCAGAAAAAAGCGTACATTTGCTAAAAAAACAGAGAAGTGCCTCGGACCAAGGCGCGTAGGTACCCAGCGCCTCAACCCAGTTTCGGATACCTATACGCCGCATCCTAGCTTCCACAGCAGCAAGGCTCAACCCGCCCAATTCCCCTCATAGTCTCGGAACCATCCCCTTATATATAGATTTCCCCCGCAACGAGGCTCCGCTGGTCTAAAAGGTAATATTTTCCCAAAACGGGTTCAAAAGCGCATTTAAAAATTATGAGAATGGGTAACTAGCCGCCCTCCAGCGTTTAACCAGCTCTCTCCCTCACCGCCGACGGTAGGATGTCTTTCAATCCAAGGAATGGCCAGCGACTAAAGATCTTTGGAGACAGGAATGGTCTTTTCATGGTTATACTTTGCGGCTAGTTCTCCGGAAGTCAATGAGCTCGGGACGCTTTGGATGAACCTCACAATCAAAAGCATACACCTTTAGGGGCTCTTTGGGTTCATCTAATCGTTCTTGATATGTGTTCTAGATCTTCAAGTCGAAACTCTAACCACACGTACACGCGCCCACAGCAACGAGCTCCCCTAATATTCCAAACTCCTCCGTGTTCACACTTCCCTCTAACAGTCCAGTATCATTCCATTATGATCTATCCCCCCAACAAACAATTTAAATAAAATAATCCCATGAAAAAGCCTTTAAATGCGAGTCTAGGTCGTCGAGCCCTAATATGAAGGCGAGGGCAAGGGCACGGACCAATGAGTCGGATGGGCAACTTGTGCCGCTCCGGGGACCTGGCCCGTGTAAGCATTGCCCCGCATTTGCGGGTGGAAGCAAACGCGAGCTGAGTCACCGTAAAATGAAGGGCGTCGGATATGAATGGTCTGTAGACGTTCAACAGGTACCAGGGGGAGTTTAATAAAATTTGACGGTCAACAGCTCCAATTGAACACGCCTCTCAGCTGGTCTAGTACCTTTGAACCCCGCGCCTGCATACGGTTGATAGAATATGGCGTGGCTTCCAGAAAGTTAAAATAACTATGAGTCTCGAGTTATACATATGCTTCCAAAATAACAACAACCATAGAGTGGCTCACAACGGCAGCGCTAGTCGGCCATAACTCAGTATCAAGAGTCGAAAACGCTCTCGACCCCCAATAATCTCTTTGGGGTATCATATGCTTCTAGGACTCTGCCGGAGCATAACTTATCCTATCTCCATCCAGCTGGGGGATTCGAGTGGTTTCTGCACAGAGGAGATAACTGCGCCCGCTTTCCAATCGGACTGCAATGTGGTTGAAGCTTTCCCATGGCGAGGAACCCATAAGTGCCGCTCTCCAGGATATGTGCTTAATTTTTTGAAAAACCTTCCCCGCTAATTGCTTGTCGACAGGCCAGCCATGTCAGGGCCTGCTGCCGCTAGGGAGTCCAGAAGTTTTTCCGAGACCTGGCAGGGTCTAAGGGAGGTTTTCCCGTCCCAACGATTGGCGAACAGGGATTGGTGTCCAGTTTTGGTGTCCTCAGGGTTTTCCATGAGCCCTCCAGAGGCTTCTGGAGAGAACCAGCTAACCAAATCGTAGTTAGTTTCCGAGGGCGAGCCGTAGGGTCGGCGAACTTGTGATGGTAATGATTGTGGAGAACCCTGATTATGTATCCACTGCCGCTGATAGTCCATGGGCCTGCTAGTAAATTATCTCTCTGCTCCACTGTTCCGAGGTTGCCCGAGGGTTTTGCCGCCGGATCAAGCAAAACCCAGATTTTTCTATGGTACTGATAGCTACAGCCGCCACAGTTGGAGATTTCTGCCTTTCTGCCGTATGAGATCAGTGGCTGTGGAACACATGTACTATACATTTCGGTTGGATGCAGGTACCATGGGTGCGTATGTCACTCCGAAACCGCGGCTTATATCTTGGGCAGAAGATCTCAGGGTTGAAGTTTTTTCCTTCCAGCCAACCACTCGGCCTTTTCGCTCATGATTATGCCAAGAAGTGACCATAGCCCGAAGAAGATACTCCATCCTGTCCATTCGGATATGGGAACGAGGAGTTTTTTGTTTGCGAACGTGGGAAGACGAGCGGGATTTTTTCTCTTCGGCTCACTGGAGGAGTCTTTTTCATACAGCTAAGACGGTTGTGGAGAAGATCTGGTTGAGGGCTGACATGGCAATTGAGCTGTTTCAAGGCTGATTCTTGACGCAATCAATGGCTGCGGTGATATAGGTCATAATTGAGCTCAGAGGTACGTACACCACTCAACTACCTTACAGATGCTGTGATATTGGAGTTATCCCACGCACACTATCGACGGTAAGCGTGGGGAAGATATTTATTTGGATTGCATTTAGACCACACTTCCCGAGCTAGGATCAGCACGAAGATCTGGGGATAATGAGCTGGAGAAACCACCTCCAGCGTCAGTCGATACCCCTCGTTCGTCGTAGGTTAAGCTTGTTATCATCCCATCGACCGACCCGTATGAATCCTACAGCCCTAGCTTAACTAGTAGGCATTCCACTTAGCACCTGTTTCGGATGTCTGTATACCGAAACAATGATAGGCATCATCCGCCGGTAATCAGCTTGCGGAGCTGAGCTGAATACGTGTATACCCCACGGGCTTTTCGGTTCCCCAGGTTTTGCAATATGAAAGCTTACCATGTCTCCGCTCCCCGGCCGTTCCTTGCATCCGGTTCTACCCGAAGGATATGTCGACATCTGCCTTTGATGTTTGACTGGCTATGGCTATTGCTGATCTTCGTCCACGTAAATTAAACGGCCAGTGCTCCTCCGGTAGTCTACTCCCCCTGCAGGAAGATACAACCAAAGGTGGTAAACAACGATAAATTCTTCGAACAAGTATCGTATTGTGTGCCATTGATAAGGAGGCACTTGATGGGTGTTTCGCCATTGCCAGAAATCGTAGCACGGCCCACCCCGAGTAAGCACTTGTAAGGTTGTAGAGCACAGGAATGTGGGTGGATGGATTTGAAAAGACTTTATCAAATTCTGTAAGGTTCATATTTCTCCCTTCTGAGCTACCTTTTTTCACGGATATGATACCAAATAATCAACACATGATATCATATCACAAGGAGTTCCATTCACGACTTCCATTTTGCTAGGGAAAGCCCGTGCCCGGATTTGGATCAAGCAATATATCTCATTCACTCTAAAGCAATGGTAGAGTAGAAAACCCAGATCTATAATATGGAACGGACCGCCCATCAGCTGCTACTGAAACCCCCATGGCCCATCTATTGTCTACTGCCACAATCATAGTACGGTAATCACCGCTCCCAGGAAGGATATTGTCTGGTCCAGCATAGGGAAATCTGCCCAGGAAAGTCATATCTACTCTGACATGGAAGATGCAACCTTGTCTGCCCGCATTAGGGGTGCTATTATCGATGCCGTCATATACATACCCGTCAACAGGTACTAGCTTCCGTCGATGCATCCGTAACGGGAAGATCATTGCATCACTTCAGGATACCCCCAAACCTCGGCGCAGGATGAACTATTCTCCAGATCGGTTCCTAAACAGGTGCCCAAGCCGAGGCCGTAGGTGTAGCCATATGCACAACAAATACCCGTCTTCCTTTCCGCCTCGGAACCCACGCACGTGCTAGTGGTCCGGGGATGCGGGATTACGCCACACTTGAGTGACCGGTTGTGGTGGAACCGTGTTGGGTTGGGTTGGGTTCAGCCTTATTCCCAGCGGGCAGGGGAGCAGACGTCGACGTTGCGGAGTGCGGGTTAGGTTAGCCGATTAGATATATCACACAAATTGTAACCATGTAAAATAATCCCCTCACGCCAACCCCCACAAAAAAATAACTTTTGTTTTCGTTCACGGCTGCCACGTCGCCCTGTGTGTGCACTTCAGACTTTATTGCCAGCTGGAGCAGGCAGGAGCACGGTAAGTTTCTCTGGCCAGTGTGTCCAAATTCGTGGCGCGGGAGATGTGAAATATTGTTTTTTTTTTGAGGGAAGGGAGAGCAGTTCCGCCAACCAGGTTCTCCAATGGGCCGACAAACGTGGTCGTACTGGGCGGACAGCCGATAGAAAGTAGCCATCATAGCTCGGAATCTCAAGTTGCGAGTGAATAAGATAGAGCATATGCAGGTTAGACTTTAAGTGGACGATCGATCGATCGAGGTGAGGAATACTACGATGCGGAAGTGATAGGTATCGGTATTGTTTCGAACTTAATGTTTTAATGTAGGTGAGGGAGGGATGATGAATGTTAGATACCGCGCATCCGAATATAGGTACCTGTCTACAAGAGGTAGCTGAGCCAGATTAATATATATTGCAACTGATAACGATCTGGTGCAGCTTCTCGATGTCTGCGGGCCGTTCTCTTCCCCACACGTCCTCGCTTTCCCACGTACTGTATGAATTGCCAACATGATAGGTTTGCTCCCGGATGGGGGTTCTCGGTAGGTTTTAGCGTTTGTGGTACCGAGTGAGATCTTGTGTCCAGCTGCCTATCATCTGTATCACACTCGACGTTATCGGCCCAATAAGACGTTCACACCCATCGGATCTGGACTTTCGCGGTGAGATCTTGCATATGTTACCTCCATGCATGCAGGCAGCTGTGGATCGAAGGATCTGGGGAACATCTCGCATGAGCTAGGGCGGAGATGGGGGTTCTTTTTTCCGAGATGTGATGTGATGGCCATGTTGGCGTGGCAGGACGACCACCGGCAGATATCATGTGTGATTGGGAGTGCAATTTAATTTGGGTAGACGCGATATGCGGGGTGTCATAATCGTTTTATTGCTTTTTGTGATATGCGGGGATGAGTGACGATCTATGTTACGAACAAGGCTGTCTTCTAGTATATGATCCGTGTCACCGTTTGGGTGACTCCAACGCATATGTACAAGATATAGAAAGTAACACCTTATCTACCAGAACAACAAGTCCTCATCCATTTCTGCTGCTCTATTTTTAGTATTTATCCGTTAGATTTATTAAATTTAATATCTTTTCGTGGTGCTCAAGCATCTACAGAACACGAGGTCAGTTCTCAAGCTTCTCTTCCAGAACCTCGTAACATTTCCAATAAAGGCGAAGAAACCATGTCTGTCCCTCTTTAAACCCAGAAGAAAGAATAGTGCCAGAAATATACGTCGTCAAGCTGAAAGCAAAATCACCAATGCTCCACAAGAAAAGGCAAACGACCTGGCCTGGCAGCACTTTCGTATCGCTGAGCAACGCCTCGTCTTGATAAAGCATCGAATGACAGTCATCTCCTAAGCATGGTGATTTCCAATCACATATCCCCGCTTCTAAGAATTGGACATTTAGACAAAACGGCAGTGCTCAGTGTGCTGTTTCTGGGTTGGTGTACCCCAATGACATGATCATTAGATGTTAAAATAGGGCACCCAGACATGCCATTCGGCAGTCGGTCCAACCGAAGAAAGTTTACTGTCCGTCATACACTCTCCCTCAGTAGACTATTACCTTTCCTTCTTTAATATCTACAGCCTCAACGGTATAAGCGGTATAAACGGTCTGTATTTTCCAACAACTCTCGAGTCGGGTACCGAAAGCCTTTTAAAGATGGCCACAGGGAACCAAATGATTGCTACATCTAGCAAAGGTTTAACGGAATGGATGATCGGGGGTATTTGTTTTTTTCGAGAAGAGCGTCCGAATTTGAAACATAAACATTTCTCTTACGCAGTTGCCCCAGTCGGTGCCGTGGCCGTGCTCGATAACATGGTTGCAAGTAACAAGCAAAACAAATCCAGGCTAGACCATCATATATGATGCCGGCCTTGGTATGGGTTAATCCAGGTCGATTCAGATATCTGCGCCTGTCGATATTTTGCTGTATAGTCTAACCCAGGTCTACCTTCAAACAGGGCCGACCAAGGCCTCCATTCTATTGGCCTGCCTTGCCAAAATAATGGCCCATCCCGTTCCGAACGCTACGTACGGGTCAATATTAGGACAGTAACCAAAGCGCGGTCGAATGACTTGCAAAAATAGACTTTGCGAGACATTAGATCTCTACGCATAGCTCCTAATGATCGTACAGGACCTTCTAACGATCTAATGAGCGAATCAGATTCCTGTTAGAGGGAGTTGAGCTTGACCCGCAAGGGGACACACGTACCAAAATTTTCAATGCAAAACCCCTCTGGCAGTCGTGATTCGTTGTTGACAGTGAACGTAACCGACATATTGCCAACCAGAGTAGTAGGTGTAATGGCTAGGCTGATTGAGTTCCGAGCGCGGGATACAGAGTCGTTTGTAGTCATGTGACAGCATACTGTAGAAATACATGTACGAAATATCCGTGACCAATGCGCCAGTCTCGAATAGACGCAGTTGCTGTAGGCGGCGGGGAAAAAAGCGTCTGATCGAGACTATTGTGAGGTGTTATTGGATGGTACTGGCTGGGTCGGGGGACTGGGGCTGTGTGCAGATGGTGGGGTACGTTGTCTCTGATCTCGTGCCCACTCCAGTTTTGCTTAAGCACTAAGCAGGCAACTTCTGCCTTGGTGACCACTCGTACCTTGTTTCTCGCCGCCTTTCTCGCAAGCAAGATTGACTCTTGCAAGATTCCAAGATTTACCCCAGCCATTGCCATAACCCCTCCTCAGCCTCCTCAGCCCTCAGTACATTCGTAAGACCATTGACATACAGGTAACTTCAAATAAGGTTTTTGATGATCTGCATCGAACCCTGTCATCCCGCACTCGCGCTGCAAGGCACCATCGTCGATTTCCCTCCGATCGAAATCTTCACCACCTTTACCATCTCTCTTACGTTACTGCTACAGTCATCATAGAACTGGCGCTACAACATCTCGAAGGCGGCGTTCTCAGCAGGTGGGGGATTATGGAGCTATTCGGCTTGCACGCGGCGTTCCGAATAGGTGGGGGCAATTCGGTCCATGGTGCTTCTAGCCCAGATGACTGCAGGTGGCCGCACGCAGCACACCGCAACTTTTGGTATCCTAACAGAATCCCAATGAGAAACAGACCGAAAACGGCCGATGAGGAGGGAGCAACCCAGGACTTAGGCCGGATTTCTTTACGATGATACAACATACTATGATACCAGAATCACCTTGCGTCTTTTAGCCATTACGGTGACTGCAAGCAGCCGGGCCTATAGTCGACCTGGCACGGGCCGTTCCGCCGTATAGTCTTCCCTATGGCAGTGCAATCTGAACGGTACAAACGATTGAGAACACTGTAACCTTGTGATGTTCTGAGTCCAGATTGAAGTTGAAGGGGCTGGGACATCTGGGGCTATTCCAACGTCCCAGACAGGACAGAGGGGTTAAGAATTCCAAGCCAGTAGATGACTGGGCGGAAGGTTCTAGTTTACTGGGCAGTATACAGTCTGGTGTTGCGATATGGAGGGGAAAACCGTGTGCAGTATAGACTTAAGGTACAGAGAGAAGAAAAGAGGAAATATTCGAGATATATACAACACCAGGTGTCTCCCCATCAGCTCCGCTACATTCAGCTCGTGTCAGGTCCCTGATATATGTATCTAAGTCGCGGAGATCTGTGGGTGATACACCATGATCGAAGTTGGCGGGCAGAAACTAGCCTTCGTGACAGTACTGTTTTCCCAGCATAGCGGCCTTTCACACTCAAGTTACAAAATCCTCGTCGAAAACCCAATGGCTTCGTGGTGTAGTTTGTTATCACATTTGTCTAACAGTTTCTACTAGAAGCTGGACACAAAATGTCCCCAGATCGAGCCTGGGCGAAATCATTTCCTTTTGATGCTCAAGACTACCCGCAATTCGTCTAGGTATATCCCCTCATAGCCTACCGTCGTTTTACGTTTTCAGGAAGAATTATCTACCCCCGAGCATACAGGTATCACCTTTGCCTGTCTCTAGTGCCAAAGGGTTGACTCTCAGTTCATCCCTCTAATTGCGTTTTTTGGTTACGACTATATATTCGCTAGGTCTATTATAACTACAGTACAAATCTGGGGAAGCCCGGTAAGGAAAAATGCAAGGAATGTGGCATAAGAGGATCAATCAGTCACCACACAACGAGAGCGTAGACAAGGTGTTAATCACCTCAAACCCTCTTTGTGTGGAAGTTCGATTTGGGTTTGTTTGAAATGCGAACTCTCTTCAGAAGCCCCTCTGGACCATCTGTCCTGACATCTGTCTAAAACTTTTTGCCGCGGTGACGCGCAACAGAGTGCCCTTGGTGCATTCTCGGGAATGCACATGAATTATTGCCATTTTGCTATCCATTTAACTGTAGTTTGCATTTGTACAGAATATGCTTTGGCATAGTGCGAATGAACTATATCGAGATAGGGCGGAGCATTAAATATCAGCTTTCAACGTAACAATGGTGGTCGTTCGTCCAGGCACAACTTCTCGGGAAACGACAAAAGTAAACACGCCATCCAGGGAAGGATTTCATATTGATAGGTACACCATCACTGACACAAGCTTCTCTGCTTTTTGTACAGTCTGGAAGTTACTAGTGCAATTCACAGCTGACCTTCTTAATTGGCGATGCTTTAAGAATTTCTCTAAAGGATTCAGAGGCGACCCGCGCCTAACGTCTTAGACGGATGTCGGAACAGGAGCGTCGCTGTCTTCCTAGCGCAGGCCGACTTGTATTCGTGGTCGACGAAACGACTATGTATGTACGGTAGGTTTCACGAGCGTTATGTATAATTAGGCGGGTTTCTTGTTGCTCTAAAGTCAGTTCTTTGCCTTCGTGAATTGGAAATACGAACACACACTCGCTCAGCCAATGGAATACGGACTGGATGCTGAATGGTTGGAATGAGATATAGAACTTTTCGATCGCGTATGGGTTACAGCAGTACAAAAGAGTAGGTTTTGAGCCTACGGCATTAGTATTTATAACACTGCAAGTTTCATCCCTGTGACAAGCAATTAGCTTACGCACCTGTCGACAAGTAGTGATATCCTACAGTTTGAGGTCAGCTCGTGGTGTTCTCATAGCCGTAATGTAGCCCAGGCATAAACCTGGGTTGCGGACGGATTTTAAGGCTTATTGGGGTAGTAACTCCTTAAATAGAATATAAAGAGGATAGGGCATCACCTTTAATACTGGAACACAAGTTAGCACTCGCAGATTTGCTATGATAACTACTGGAGATCGTCACCACCACCACCGCCACCAACAAACCCCCTGGATAACTCGGTTCCTAAGACAAAACCCTTGACATACATTATTGATAGCAAGCCCAGGATATTGGAATGACTGGTCATGGTTTTTAGCCACTTCGAAGTCGTTCCGCTTGGATCCCAGAATGCCACGCCTGCCACTGCATGGTATTCTGTTCCACGAGTCAGATGTCGAGTCAGATATGCGATAACCATTATGTCTTTGGCGTGAACGTCAACGACCGGGAACGGATTATCGACAGCTTCCATAACTCCAGACTACCAGTTCCGGGCCTTATGATCGCGCCATCAACCGAGATTAATTTTCGTATGTTGGAGGAATCCAGAATCGTGTGCTTCCAGCGATATACATACCGACGATAGACAAAACAAAGGGCAACTTTGGCCATGTACACCGCCTAGCATCAAGCCATAAGTGCAAGTGCAAGGCACATATTCCTGCAACCATCCATCTCCATCCGCGAGTGATCCAATGTGATCGCAGGAATGCTTCGCACGTGAGCGAGGCCAACAATCCGCAGACCCAAAGTTCGATCCCGCGCCTTGTCCACCTAGTATTTGAGATGAGATCTGTCCGTCGCCATCGGAAAAAGTATGCAGTGATCACTGCCTAAGTAAGTATCATGTATATTGAATTCTCTTTACCCCCCGCCCCCTAGAATGGCCATGTGCGTATCGATAAGCAAAACGTCATGTCAAATAATCTATCGACACAAGATGCAATAGGCCCCAGTTCTTTGGCCTGGAATATCCATGCAAATACTGCAGAACCCCAGCGGAACCACCATTTACGAACGGTTATCAGGGCAAAACCAAAAAAATAGGTGGATTGATTGTTGGCCGTGAAGACAGGGAAGCAAGCATCCGATTCCTTTGTCCCATATACGGGTTGGCCAGCATTTAGAACCAGAATATGCGAATACCGAAGCTTACCTGAACTGGATGGGAAAAACGTTGAATGCAACTATGTCTCACAAGGTGCATATTCTGGTAGACACTAAATGCTTTGCAGTTAGTATTATGACGACCTCGAATCACGAGGATTTTCAACGTTCCACCTTTGCACGTGATTCGTCAATTTATTATATGTTCTGCATTGATTCAGAGTCCAAAGAGCAACAATACCCGCGAAAAGCATTGAAACAAGTCATAGCACACGATCATGTTTATACAGACGCAAGCAAATCCAACCACTCATCTTATCACCGCTGTCCTTTTTGTCTCAATAAAGCAAGCCACAATCCCCAGCAAAAACCTTCCCTCTATACCCGTATAACTGCATACCCAAAATGAAATTCAATGTTGTGCCTAAAGACCTCTTCGCCAGTGTCCTGATTGATAATTCCAGACCTTTAACTAATTTATCATCTGTGATCAAAACCTCACGCCCTTTCAACTGGTCCCTGAGGATGGAGTATAGGATTATCTGTCGATGCCGACAATCACGTTTCCATCTCATAAGCCTCTTCTTTCCTATGCCGTTCCTTTCTGCGGCTTTTCTAACGACCTTCCCAACCCTGCCTTAGAATATGGTGTTCTATATTGGGGGCTACGTCACCTCTCGTCGTCGTTTATTCATAGGAGAGATATCAGCAGGTTGCCCATCTGTTCGAAGCTTGCCCTGTTGCGCACAGTAGAATTCAAGCACGTGGGACAGCCTGTAACCAATGAGTATGACGATAACTCGGACCGAGTGGTGGACACGTTAACGCGCCGCGACCTGGCAAGGCTTAATAGCAAGTAGTCGAGATATATGGTCGGTTTCTGTCTCGGGTATGAGGTCTGCGTCCTGCCGCGCTATTTCAAGATCTATATCTATCATAGGAGTATGTTTTCGGATAAGGGTCGATTGACTGTTCGTATGGAAGTAGAGTCGCGATGACGGATGTAGGGGTATGACGAAAATCAATATTGAGTATGGGATTTGGTGATCAACATCCACACAAGAACTCCGCAATATTCGTCATACCCCTAAATCCGTCATACCTACCTCGCGACTCTACTATCTCGTCATCTTATTCAACGAAACTCCCCTTAAGGACGCTCCTCTTTAGAAAATTTGGGTTTTTCCAAAATCAGGCGGGATACAATCAGCAGCAACAACGCAGGCTGCAAGTCATCCATCCAAGAACTTTGGGTAGTTGATGGGCGTTTCTAGAAAGGCTTCTGGGAATCCCGGCAAGTCGTTTTCTGGGAAGGGTTCATCTAGAAATGCGTAATTGGTGGCCACGGTGAGTGAGACCTTATCAGTAGTCACGCTGGTTTCGAGCAAATATCTAGCAGCTAAAATAGCAACTGCCTAGCCAAGGCGGGGCTTCGAGCAGCTGATTAGTAAGTGGATGGAGAATTTCAAAAAATAAACCAGGGGCTAGAAGTACTTGAAGAAAACGACGATGATAATTCCAACCGGGGATCTGCGGAGAACCCGAAGCAAGGTGTGAAGAACTTTTCTTCAGCTAAGGTTGCTCTAACCTCTGTAGTTCCGACGAAGTGCATGGCACAGACGCTGAAGCCAGCAGCACCGGCAGCAGCGTGAACCCTACTTTCGAGCCCTATCGGTGTCTCAGATACCAACATCCGTTGCCTGAAATAAACCCGTATGGAGTTAACGAACCCCGCACTGCAAAAACTGATACAACAGCTGCAGAATTGCGAGAAATAATACAGGGCGCCTAGATAGTAGTCCTTGAAGCAGTAGTCTGGACATCTTTCATGGGTATGTGAACTACTAAAGGCGTCTACTGTAAAAACGTGCATCTAAAGCCGACCGTTCATATTCGAAGGGTGGGCAACGAAAAGAGATAGATGTTCTTCCAATCCGCAGTTCCATATCTGATAGTATGTATATCATAGTTAATTACTTGTATTTATGGCATGCATGTCGAATGCTGAAAGAGCAGTATAAGTTCCACTTCGATCTTCAGGGACTCAAAAAACCCTAGCTGGAAATTTCGCTCACCATCTACCCCTGCTTGCAGTAGTTGGGTTAGTGGCCACATAAAAGGTTCCTACTCTAGCTTCAGTATAGCATTTCGAACGCGGCCACGATGACTAATCCGCATTATTCCCACATCAAGAATGAGGTGGGAAGCCTCCCAAGAAGGAAGCTCCTAGATTTAAGCGTGGGGATGGGGCGAAAAAGCAGAATCTGCATATCGAGTGACTGATGCTGATGCAATGCACCCTCAAACTCAACAGGAATACAAATACATCAGCTAGGGCGTCAGTGCTACATCATCCAACTGGGTTGACCGATGTACCATCAAGCGCTGCCACAACCGTCTTATGGCTGTGCACTGATCGACCTGTGGCTGTGGCTGGGCAGTCAGATATAGTGGTGCAATCGCAATAAAGCATGATCATCTCGTTCCAGACAACCTGTCTTGCTCGTTGCTGATGTGTTCTGGGAAAGTTGGTCTCATGTCCAGCAAATGAGTCAACGACTATCGTTACACGTAGAGTGAACATCCTAGAACCGCCGTTGACTTGATTAGGGGCAACTAGTTAATGGGTGGTGCACCGGTAATGTTTCCGTGGTACAGAAAGAGCGCCTTTCAGTTTCGAGTGACGACGACGACGACGAGTCAATCAACGTAACATAGAAGTGGAGTGTAGCTCAGCTCTGATTATCGCCTAACTTGCGGTTGTCGGAGCAGAGCAGAACGAAAAGCTAAAGTGCCGAGTTTCTCCCAGCTTGTGTGCCCAACAGACTTTTTATACTTTTGTCAGGTCGCATCAACCCTTTCCTGTTGTTCTGAGCGAGCGCTAAGCAAAGGAAGTTCGCTCCCAATATGTCTTTGACAGAAACCTACGGCCCGGCTGAAATGGTTCTATCGAACTCCCGCCCAAAATTGCGTCCAGTTGGTTCATCTATCCTCATCGCGAGATCGAGATTTATTGCATCTCCAGTCCTTCATCAAACCCCACGCTCCTTCATGAATTTGAATGATAAAAAAGGGCCTAGACGTGGAAGAATAGTCAGACTACATATTCCTCGGCCTCAGTTCGGCGATGGCAAAAAGTTATTATTGTTAGCGATTTTGTGCTGCTTGCCGTTAATGTATTCGTACCATTTCCCATACTTATGCAGTTATGCAGGATGGGAAGCTGAGCCTATGGATAACAGGTTAGTGTGGAAAAGATGAATTCAGGCGAGGGTAAAAGGGAGAAGGAAGAAAGCAAGCGCTTTCTGACATTCACGGTTTTTGTCTGCACATTCATATTCTATGGTCGATTCCAGGATCTACAGGATCACTGGAGCATGGGAAAATGATGGGGTGAGAGTAAGAGTGAGAGAAGGGAGGTGTGGTGTTGCTAGGGTGTCGGCGGCTTACATACTAAGTACATATTCGAGTGGTGTCGATTGGTTGGCTTTTGGTAGTTACAGCCCTTTTTTGGGATGGACCCTCTTCTCTCAGATCTCCGTCATCGTTTCTTTTTGAATCAACATGCTTATTGCGGCAAAGTCTTCGGGGTTTCGCCATCTGCAGCAACGTGAGTCTTTTTGGTTGAATGATCGCCGTGACCAATTAATCCTGTCAACGGACGCAAGTGAGCCACAAACAGGTAAAATCTCTGAAGTGATGATGAATTTGGGGTGAGCGGAGTAGTCCACAAATACGCTAGTGCAGAAGGTAAGAGAAGGGCGCCTCCAGCGGACGAGTCAGGAGGGTAGTTTTGATGGAGGGGCGTTCGTTAGGGAGAATCCAGCCTCGAAAATAAATATGCAACTTTCGCCCCTTCCCTAATCTACTCGAGGCACCTAACACGGGATAGCGCAACTTGGTAGCCACTCTCCCACGGGCGGAACATGCACCAGGAGAGTTTGATGATGAAAGATGATGATCAGAAGCTGTAACTCGCAACATAGATGGAAGGAAGGATGGAAGGAAGGGAGACTATAGGGAGGATGAGGGATGAAGGGAAAGGGGCTGTGGAGAAGTTGTGCGTGCATACATTTGCGTAGAGTACGGGTACGGGTGGATGAGAGTACACACACAGGCTCCTGGGAAGGAATAATTTCGAACATCATGGCTGCGTTCAATGTACTCTAGTGAGTGAATGATGGGGGGTGGACTCAGGCTGTATGTAGAAGCCGCAGCACAGCACAAACAAAGATTTGGTTGGGTTTCCCCGGTTGCCGGTTGGTGGTCAGTCATTGGTCTTTTTTGGCTTCTGCTTCTTGCTGCGCTGCTGCTGCTGTTTGACCGAGCGTTTCCGCTTTCGCCCATCTCGCTCGCTCCTTCTGTCTGTCTGTCTGTCTGTCTGACGGTCGGTCGGTCGGTCGGTCACCACCCTTCCCCATCATCCATTCTCGCCGTCGCCCGTTTTCTGTCTCTCCACTCACTCCTCTTCCCTCCTCTCCTCTCCTCCCTCCTTTCTCTTTACCCTTTCTCCCCTCTTCTCTTTGCTCGTCACTCTCAACCCTTACGAGTAAAGGGTCGCCTGCTTTCCGCCGTTTTCACTATTCCTTCTGTGACGGTGTTACTGGTGGGTTTCTTTTCGCAGCAGTTACAACCCACATACACCACCCACGTACAGTAACGAGAACGCAACGACATCGGTCGGTCTTGTTGCGCCCCCTGCTCTGCCTCCTCGCAACATCACCACCGCCACCAGTCAACGTTTGGAGATTCGTGTGGCAGACGGAACAATAAAATTGGGGGGAAACTGAACTTGAATCAGACTTTTGTTATCATAGACTCGGCCACTCTCCGACTTAACGACATCCCATCTCTACCACTCCTCGCCCTCTTCATTCCACTCCCATCTTCACCGCCGCCGTTACCACCTCCTATTCCTCACTCCTCACCTCTATCTCCGTCGACTCTTTCCTCCTCCTCTCCCACGTCACGGCTCGCTGGTTTTGATAATCATCGTTACGATCAACAATTTCTCGCGGTTCCAATTGGCCCCCGAATTTTTGTCTTTGTTCTCACAGCTCATCTCGAAGACTGCCTGCGGCAAGTTGTCGACCTATTAATTTAGAAACTCGACACTACACCACAGCCACCACTGCTTTGACAAGCAATCTTTCTCTTTTTAGAGCTTGCATTCATTCATTCTCACTCTAGAAGCCGCTCATCACGACCGCTCCTTATCCGATCTAGACGACCTTTGGCAGCGTTTCAATCCTTTTAACGAATCCACCGCCTTACCACACTACCACGAACGCATTCAGGAACAGGGACTCGAGTTCTTCCTTGTAGCTCTCATATCGACTTCGGTCCTCACTTTGTAAGGAAATATCGACATCGTTGAATGGACAGTCGGCAATAGAAAGAACGATAAAAAGATCTTTGAGTGCATCTACGCTTCGCCGTAGGTCGCTTTTCGGAGGGAAAGCACAGTTGGTGAGTACACGGGCTTGGGACTGCTCGATCATGGCTTCTGTAGCCAACTTTGAGTACACCATGGCTAATGAGATTGACCTTCTCACTGGTAGAGTGGTTCCTCACCCCGCCAGAAGCGACATTCCCGACAACATGCCGTGCATGTACCCTCCTCAGTCTCACCTCCCTCTTACTCCGCCCGAGTACCTGCATCAGTACAATGGTTGCGGGATGCAGATTAACCAACATCAGTTTGCTGTTGGTGCTCAAGCGTTTCCGGAGAAGGGAGTGTACGAGATAAATGTCGACCCGTATGGGCGGAAGCATATGCCGCCCTCTTTCGTACGGGTATCACAAGGGTATCACCACCCTCAACAGCAAACCAACTATGTCGGTCTTCCTCCTCCAGGGATTACACATCCCGGTAGTCAGTATTACGCACCCGTTGGACATCAGCGAAGAATTGACGCGCCGATGGTGGTTGACGAGAATTATGCGCGTCATCAGGCGAGGCAACAGGATGTGCGAAGACAAGAACAACCCGCTGTGGAGGAAAAACCTATCGGAGGCGTGTCGGCCCATCTTGATTACGAGATGGATGAAATGACCGATTTTGTTGGTGCCATGGCTCAGCAGCTCGTCCTTGGCCAGTTAACCCACGATAAATTGCTCCCTAGCTACAGGAAGTTTGTGTATCAAATTCTTTCATCGACCAGGTTGCCCAGTTCGACTATTCTGTTGGGTTTGGTGTATTTACGAGAACGAACCACCTTGCCCCCAGTGGCTGGGTCTGCATTGAGGCAGGACAACGTCTATCGTATTCTGACGATCTCATTACTTCTCGCATCCAAATTTTTGGATGACAATACTTTTCAGAATAAGTCGTGGTCAGAGGTCACGAACATCCCCGTTCAGGAACTAAATGCCCTGGAGAAGGAGTGGCTGAGAGATATCAAGTGGAATCTCCACATCGATCCTGAGGGTACCAAGGGCTTTAGTCAGTACAAGAATATGTGGGAGGCTTGGGTCAAGAAGAAGGCTATAACACCACCTCTTACGCCTATCGATACGAATCTTCGCAGTCGGTCACACAGCACCTTCTCCCCGGCTCAACTGTTTCCTCATCAGCAGCCACTCTATACGCCACCACATTCTACCATTATGAGTGATCGGTCGATTCAGCTACCACCTGTTCGCCCTGCACAGCAACCAACGGAAGGTGCTTATCCCTGGGGAGGATGGAGTCTTGCTGATTACTCCCCCCTTTCAGCACCGGAGACTGGACCGACTACCCCAGAGAGTCACTTCGGGTGGTCGACGGTATCTTATGGAAACCCTGTGCAACCTGCTCCACAGCAGTCCAACTTTTCCAGGCTCCCACCGATTGTTACCTATCACGGATGGCATGGTCACCACCATAGTGCTGCGGGTTGCTTCCAATGTCGGCATCAGAGCACCGAGGGGTTCTTCGCCAATGCTAATTATGGTCAACCTATAACGGCTTGAGTAATATATACAATTAGTGCGGTTATTGTTCAAAAGATTTCCTTTGTGCATCGCCTTCGGCATTCCTATAAATTTCTCCGTCATAAAAGTTGGAGGGTGCATCATACTCGTTTCGGTAATCCGGATTTTGCGTTTTGTTTTGGTACTGCATTTGCGTTTCTTTACCGGTTGTTTTGCAATCTCTCGGCTCGGTTTTTTGTTCTTTTTCTTTTTCTTTCTATTTTCGTGGAATTTGTCAGAAAAGGTTTGGTTAGTTGGGTTTACGGAAAAGCTACAGAGTGCTGCTTATTATGCATGTTTGCACTCCTTTTCTATTTCCCCCATTATATTTTTTATCTTTTTCGTCCCATTCTTAGAGATTCGTTCGATATTCCAAGCTAGTCTTCAGCAATTTCCTTTAGTTAGCTCACTTTGAGCAGACTTTGTTATGATCATTAATGATGGGTTTGGGTTGTGGGGGTGTTTTTTGCTGTTTTTTTTATCTCTTTGTCATGGTGTATTGTGCTTTAATTGGCCGTCGGCGTGATTTGCCCGGATTGCTGATAACTTGCACAGTCGAGCGGGTCGTTTCTCGCTGCAGTTATCACTATTGTATACTGTTTTCGACATCACTTCGGCGGCGGATAGTTGTGGTATATCGTTTTATTTGGTATTTCGGCTACTTCTCGTTCATGTAACCATTTGTTTTATTCATGGGGATGCGGAAGCTGCTTCATTTTCGATTCGGATCGATCGCAATAGAACGTTTGTATAGCGAAGCTGTAAGTATAGTTTGCAACTTTTTCTACTTCTCGTTGTCTGTCTTTATTCAGTTCAGCTGGAGGAGTTTGAAGGGGTGTATGGTTTGCGTTTTGGCAGCTGGTCCAGCTTCATTCATCTTTTGGTGGGAGGAGATTGGGGATGGTTGCGAGATTTAGCAATAAAGAAAGAAGTCACAATGAACACATACTGTGTTCGTGATCTTGAAAAATGTTCCCCTCATTCCTTGGTGACTCAACCCTCGAAACTGATTCATCCTTATCAATAAATGACAACGACGGCACACGAGGCTTTCTTAACATTCCGTGTCAATCCAGCCCGTCATATACTATTGGTGGATCCGCACACCATATACTTAGGGTCCAGGTACGCCCTAGTGAAAGAATATTGTATGTTCGCTGGGAGTACCTGTGACAAGGTTTGGACAAAGGGTGTCGAGGACGGGTGGTTGCAATCGAAAAGATGGTCCCTCAAGGTGTACCGGTATCAGTCCCGTACATTTTCAAAATTAGACCAGTTGGTATTGGGGTTATTCTACATCCAGCGGGCGATGGAAGTTCGATAACTTTTGTTATTGCACTTTATGTATGGTTTATTAGTAGAGTACATACATCCGCAAGATGGGCGTAATTGAATTCCACTCGAGTGGAATGCAGTAACACGAATCGAATGCAGTAACACGAATAGGGTTGCGAGTACCCATCCCGCTCTAGTAACTCCTCTGTAAGGAGTTCAACCTTGATAAATGAACACCGTTCTGTCCGGACCATGTAACATTTTCGTATTTCGCATCTTGGGAAATATATGTGCTCCACTGCTGGTTCGGAGGCGGCGGCGGCATTTATTATACGAAGGCAAAAAATGATCGAGCGATCACTCTGAGATCATGGGTTGCAATGATGGGTTTTTCTGTGGGGGGTTTTCTCATACGGTGGCGATGGGGCTATCTATCTACCCATTGCAGTGCTGGAGGATGGATGGGGTGATTAAAATGTCTGTATATCCTGGGCTATAAACAGGTTTGATGTAGGATTTGGAGTCAATTGCTTCGCGATGTGGTGGGTGCATTTTGCGAAGAGTGGTCATTAACAGGTTCGAAGGCCGAGTTAGGTCAGGGCTCCTCGCGTGTTTGATTAGGAGCCGAGGCACGGCCTTTTGCGTGGAACTCAAGATCATCTAGATAATTGATACAGTGCGCATCATGTTCTCCCTAACTTCTGTAGTCGAAAGGCTCAAAATAGGTCCGATTGTTGATAAAAGTGGGTTGGTCACTGGCATATCGGATGAAGTTTCGGTGGATTACCGCTATTGTTGGTGGAGCATCTTCAGCAACGTCTGGTTATTTTTTGTCTTCGAAGGTCCAGTGAAGAAGCCACTACATTCATCCGAGCTAGTAAGATGATGAGGATAAACCCTATAAACCATTGTCGACGTCAATCGGCAGTCCAATATCGATTGTAATGCACTCGTTCCTTCAACGCAGCTACGCGCATTATACACAAGAATGTAGATTCTGTGCTGCAAATTCACGGAAATTCATTAAACAAAGAATGTTATGACACTATCTTCCGTTTGTGCGTGCGACTTTTATTCGTCGTCGCATTCCTTTGAATAGTCATGACTTTGCTTAGGGTTGGGGTTGTCTTCCTTCTATCTGGCCCAATCGTCCTTTGTGCCAACAAAGCACTTCGAGTCTATTGGTACTTAGCTAGCTTCCTGTAACGGTGGGATTGCGCCTGATTCTGGATGCGAAGGGAGTCATAATCGGGTGCCATTCCTTTGGCCTTTTCCAATGACGACCCCCATACTTCAATATCTCCGATAGTAAGATCCCGGATCAATTGGAAATTTCACTAAATGTTAGGAGATTTCGGTTGTGTCGGACGAATCCTTACTCGTAGCCACTTTAAAGCAGCCCTATTCAAACCAATGTTCCGAAGCGGCCAGATATATGAAGCCGCCTTGGCATTGGTGCCCGATCACCACCACTAGAATGTTTTTTTAAGAAGTATTTACCTTTATCAAGATTTTGATTTTTAATATAATTACCACTTTCTCTACGCAGCCTAAATAATACTCAAGATGAAGCCCCCTTCAAAACGGGGAAAAACAAACGGCCCGAGCAAAGATTCCCGAATATTCCAGAAGTGATGCGATCATCAGACAGCAGATGGCGGATCCTTGGAGCGCCCGGATGTGCTACCACATGATATCGGCAGTGCTATTACATTGCTGCACTTCCGCTTCAAAATCAACAATGGCTTCGTCTCCGAACAGTCTCCAGCCACTTGTACTTTATGCGTGAATGCCAAAAACTGTTGTCTGTTGTCAGAAAGTTTGTTGTTGTTGGGGATGGCGTTTAGTAGGAGCATAAAAGGGTTTCCCTTCGGTGAAGACCCATACAGGAGGTTCGAATTCTAAGCCGTAGTCCGATTACAGGCTCGGCGTTCCATACTTGCTCTAACGTACATGGACAAGCCCCGACGCTGCCACAAGCAAGGAACGGATTCAGCAGAGCCCCGTTGTTTGTCTGGGCTACCAAGGTACAGAATGTTGTATAGTGTGGACTGGGATGGAGTCGAAAGAAGTGAGGTCTCAAAACGCTCGAGGTCTTGGCCTTGGCGCCGTCATCAAACTCTATCGAGTCACGTGTGAAAAGTGCTCATTGCTACTCGGCAGGCCAAGTTTCGAGTAGTCCAACCATGACTTTCCTTTTCATAGTCCAAGATCAGTGCTTTAAAATGTAGTTGAGTGCTGTACAACTTGGTACAATAAGGCTTTGCAAAGCGATGCCCTCCTACTCTAGATGTCCATTAATCTGATCGACACTGCAAGGTACCGACACAGGAGCTCATCTCCCTACACTCCAGCCTTCCTATTGCACCTTTGAGGCGAGTAGAGAAGTCTGAATGCCGATGTCTGACTAGAAAGACGTTTTGCTAATTGCCGTTACCTTCGGGAATAACCCATGCGTCACGACAGCATATCCATATCCACCCTAAGCAAGAAGCGTTCCCAGTTCCCGGTGCCAGATAAGGTTGATACTGGACATGGCAATTCTAGCAACTGTTTCTTCCTTATCTTTCCGTGGATGGTAGGGTCCCTATCCAGGAGGAAGACTAGAATAGGACTCGATTTGCATTAACACCTAATAGATACAACAGCCGCGGGGTCCCGGACAACCGCCACGGTATAACCCAAGACGGCGAGACCGGAGCGGCCACGGGACGAGATATCTTGGGCCTTCCTCAAGCACCATCTGGTCTCGTTTCGTGCTGCAGGCCACGTGTGGCCTCATGGGCAGGACCACGTCTGCTAAATGCGGATGGCGGGCAGTCTCGGGTCGCTGGACTGCAGGTAATGAAGATGAGTATCCCGGAGAGCGATTCCAGGCAGATTGGAGTGGTTGAGTAGCTATGGATCGCGTCATTTGCCTGCCCTGGTGATTCTGGGGCGTTAGTTTATGCCATTGAAGATGGTATCAATATCCCTCTGGGAATCCATCTAGGAAGCAAGTGCAGTTAGCGTTTTAGCCTCTTTGTTGTCCTCGAGTCTGTGGTTATCGATGCTCGGAATGAGGGACTGGCCTTGTGGTACATCTGAATATTGAAAGATCGGAGTCCCTAATTATTTACTTGGGCTGTTACGTAGCGTGATGTTTGATTTGGTTTGGTTGATTACTTTATTGGAGGTGCAATGCCGGCTTGTCTGGTTTGATCCTGCGGGAACTCGGAGCTTTGCTGTTCTCTACTGACAATATGCGTGTTAGTCCATTCTAGTACCTACTGTGTATAATTAGACATTACCTCGCAGAGAATCCCCGGGAGTAAGTGTGGAGGATAGTGGGACAGTGGGGGTCGAGGGATCTTCAGCCTTATGATTTATTACTCTGCCTGCCCTAAGACGATATTGCAGCTCCAACAACAGGGATTTTGACATGCATCAGTCGCCTCACAACAGCAGTTGCGACGACGGATAATCCGATTGGAGCTTCGACCCGCCCCTAAAGCGGAGGCTACAGCGAATCACCGTTCCTGACTCGATGCCATAACAGCCTTAGCCAAACCGCGAGTCATTGGTCGTGAATGAGCCAGCACCTTGCATGCATTACTGCACAGTGAGCTTTTCGGTGCCCGGCCCCTACATGGGCAGACTGCGCGCTTTAGGCGTTCGCAGTGCATAGTGATCCTGGGGAAAGTTGTCTTTTTCCAGAAATTGTAGGGGGTCTTGTTTTCGGAAACCGCCGTACAGCACTCGGCGACATGATTAAAATTCGAGTTTCGGCAATTAGAGAAGTGGATCCCCTTTCCGTGGGCCCGTTTTATGAACCCATACAGATAGATACTTCCACGGAATGCCGATGTAAACCCAAGCTTTCACTTTCCTTTACTCGCGCATAACTAAGGTCGACTGATCAGACCTTGGAAATCCCTCACGTACAGCTGCTGCAGAGCGCAGGTACCGCATGATGCAATGCAAGGCTGAGTAGCCTCGTTAAGGGGTATGTACTGGAATATGGACTCGACTTCGGAAAGACCCGGTCCGGGATGGTCCACACATAAGGTCCACACATAAGGGACTCCCCTAATAATTAAAGGGTTTCTTTGGGTTGGCAGACGAGTGAAGAAAGTGAGCGAACCCGCGCTAGTTTCACATCATGCAACCCCGACGCATTCCCAGGCTCCCACCCCACACATAGTCATGCCTATCAGTCGTGATGGCAGGAGAAGGGAGTCAACACATGAAGAACCCATTAGGGTTATTCAGCTAAAGTCTGAAGGTCATTCCTTTTGTGAAATGCAACAGAAAACTGCAGCGGGCAAAACTGCCATTCATCACATTGTCAACGTCAGGAAAAACATTTTCTGTCACGTGTAATCTACCGTAGGCTATATGGCCTACTGTAACCTCCCGTAACACCGATAACACCACATAATGAAAAACACCCCAGAGCTGTTTTCGGTAATGCACCATAATCCACCTGTAATTTACCGATAGCATAACTGAAATATTACTATAATGCAACTGTAGCGCATGTATTGTATACTGCAATTTATGGATAATACTATATATTCAACAGTTACTTATTT
>Ga0307512_10000992_pt1 | contig 41747 bp, 47 predicted proteins | sample 14_EM_MG_FD_200267 | JGI IMG/M metagenome (GOLD analysis project Ga0307512, IMG submission 200267) | Populus trichocarpa ectomycorrhiza microbial communities from riparian zone in the Pacific Northwest, United States - 14_EM | ecosystem: Host-associated > Plants > Roots > Unclassified | place...
CATCGGGGGTGATCTGGGTGTGGGAGTATCTCTTTCAGGCATAGTGACAGAACCCTATCATTTGGCTGTTTTGTGGACCAAATCAAACGTAACGGGATGTCGCAGCGATTATCCGAGCAAACAGAAGGGCGGAGGGAAAGGAAAGGGACGACGTCGTTCAAATGCCGTCGGTCACTATTCCGACAGTCAAAACGGAAATAGCTCGTCGGGGCTTGCCCAGCATGGTGTACGGCTTCGTTGGAACTGACAAATAACATCGGTGAAAGTTGACAGACGTAGTTAAGGATACGCGAACCAGAGAACACTCTTACGCGAGCCAGCTGAGAATACAAAACGTCGTCGTCAAGGGTCGGACGGGAAATAGGAGAGGGCGCACGTTTTCCCCGGATCCAAAGAAGAGAACTTGTTGACATTTATTCGCTGAAGACGCTCCTTCGAAAGGGCCACCCAACGTAGTGTTGCTGTTCTCTTGTGATGGGTTTCACACGCAACGTTATGGTTTGTGGATGGGGCTCGTCGACAGATGGTGGTGTGCTCCATTCGTTGTATACTCTCCCATCATTGGTTCCTACAAGGATGCATGAAGATTACGACCAGCATCAACGAAGTTAAATGGTGACATGGTGACAATCGGTATACGTTGCTGGCGATTTGCCGCACGCCTACCTCACTCTCCTACCAACCTCGGTCCTCCTATCGAAGCTGGCCAACGTATCGTCGACGCCTACGACTCACCTGACTCGTTGACGGACCATCTTCCACATCGGCCCTTCCTACGAGAAGCTGGTGGGAAGGACCGATATGGAAGATGACGGCGAGGGCATCTATCCCGTCGCAGGAGACAAACCCTCGCCATCACTCCCGCTCGTGTGTGTTGTTGGTAACTTCCAAGTGGTTACCGGACCGGGTAGCCGATCAAGTCTGGGGTCACTTGGGATCTCGTGATTCCGGACTCCGCCAATACTCCGCCGCGTGATGATGACTAAGCACTTCACTTCATCCAACAACTTGAACGCCAAATTAAATAACGATTAAAAACAAATAGTGAGATCGTTCCAGTCTGCTGACCGTTACCGTCATTCTGTAAGTCCGAGCTCATGCTCCGACCTTCAGACGTCAGATGAAACGGAAAAAAGGTCGCGCGTTCTGTGATGCCACATACCACACTGCCTCCAGAAATAAACGTCAAGAAGTATAAGAGCCAAAGTAAGCGCGGCCGCGCATGAAACGTTCGGATGCCGTGACGACCCGCGAGCGCTGCTTTTCAGAAAGATCCCAAGGCCACCAAAGCGTGCCTCAATTTAGCGCGACTCGTCGGGTCATGGGTGCACGATACCTTGTGTACCACCGGGGGTAATCGATGAGCAGTGGTGTACGGTCGTGGACAAGCCAGCCGGGTCTTGGTTTAGAAATTTTGCATACATGGGAACGAGTCGCTACGGCCGTCCTAATCACTTGGACCACTTTGGGCACGATTGACTCACTGTCAGTCACATATTCGTTTAGCTAACTGGCGGGCTTGAGATATGCCAGTGCCCTCAGTGGTGTACCGAACGATAATACCACAAACAGTCCCAACTCCTGGCGCCTCGCGACTAACGAACCTATGGTACATTAAACGCGGTTTCCTTGTATTGACATAGCGTATGTCGTATTACAAGAGATGGAAGGAAAGCCATGTGGAATTTCTGTCGATTCAGAGATTAGACATGTCGTCTCACTTGGTACTGTATTCTGATAACAATTTTGTCATCTCGGCGTTCTTTTTCGCTGATGCAACCTGAATTGGCGTCCTGCCTTCGTCGTCCTCTACCTTTATATCAGCACCATGCTCGAGTAGCAGGCGTGCTACCTCGATAGAGCCCCAGTACGACACATGGTGGAGTGGGGTTGAGCCATCCCTCGTCCGTAAATTTACATCCGCGCCGTTCTCGAGCAATAGTGGAACGACGCCGATATCCTCGAGATGACTGCGTTCCGACGTATTGTATAACGGGGTGCGACCAAGTTTATCCTGGGCATTGACGTCCGCACCGAGCTCGATTAATTTCTGGACCAACTGGGGATTTCCGTAATAAGCTGCAGAATGAAGAGGAGTCCTCATCGTGTTTCCCCGGATATCTGGGTCTGCCCCACTGTCACGGAGTAACTGCGCTATCCGAAAATGATTCCCTGCTAGTGCTGCTACTAAGGGGCTCAAATAAAAGCCGCAGATAGCGCCCGCATGCTGAGGATGCTTGACAACGAGGGATTTTGCGAGGTCGTGGAATCCACAGAGGGATGTGTAGTACAAGGGAGTTGCTTTGGACCCTTTAAATGGACAAAATAGAGAAAAAGGTAATGGGGGGGGGGACCCGGCGGTCTATGTTGTACACCCGAAGCCACGCCTCAAAGTACGGTTGGTCTGGGTCAAAGAGACGTTCCATCGCACTGTGCACCTGGGACGAGACGTTCTCAAACTGGGCGTGGTGTACCCAGTGTTCAGCAGAGTAAATAGCCAGAGGGGAGCTGCTCTGGTGATCTTTGTCAACGCAATCATCCAACTGCAGCAAAATCCCTAAGCATGCTTGCGCAAGGATTGTATGCGCGGGTTCGAGACCAATATGATAACACGAGACAGCTCCACTTGAAGTAGCAAGACGGGGAGAGGTGAGGAATTCTTTCACCGAGAAGTGCGAAAACTGCACATCCCGTGAATCATCCGTTTCAACGATCGCGATTAAACTGGAGCACGACGACAAGAGTGCGTGTTCTTGGTCTTCCCATCGCCAATTCGGGTTCAATTTCGGAATCCCATCCGCCTCGTCAAAGTTAACCGCAAGAACCTCCGCGAGCTCTTCAACACGGAGCGGCCGGGTAGCCACAACAAGGCATTGTAGTAAACGTCGAGCGTGATCCCTGTTCGGCTTCTTGATTTCCTTCAGTATACGCTCGTACGTTTCGTCCAGAGATTCCGGTAATTCATCAAGGGTACGCCGGACACTCGGCGGAAGACAGTGTCGTAGGGCTTCTAACTGACAAAAGACCCATCTAAACCTGTTGCCGAATTGAACAAGTATCACAAGCATAAAACAAATCACTTACATTCCATCGGCCCTTTCAGAGAGCGTCTCAATCACGAGTTCCTTGTCTTCCGCCCTCCATCTCGTCATGATTGGTTCCGACTCTGAGTAAACGACGGATCTGACATAGTCCACGATGTCTTTCTTTTGTCCGCTTTGGTCATGAAGAGAAACTAGGCAAGAGGTGAGAGGCCCAATGGCATGACGTATATCGATTTCCGGGCGGCTGGTGACGCATATATGTAAATTAGGAAGGTGAAGGTCGACGAATTGTTCCAAAAGACGGAGAATGCGTTCGCGGGGTGATGGAATCCCAGAAGTGTCGGGAGACTCGTCAAGAGCATCAATGATAAGATAGATCGAGGGTCGATCGGGAAGCATGATCATGTCTTTGAGGCATTGTGTTAGGATATCATTACTGGGCTGACAGGTGCCATTGTCGTGGTCCTCATAAAGCTGCGATAGGATGTCGCGACGAAGAGGCGAGCTAGCAGAGAGTTGCATGAGAAGGGAACGAATTAGGTCGTGCCAGTGTTGTTTATTCATGTCCCGAAAGTCAAAATAAAAGTAACACATCGAAGCTTGTCCGGTCTCACACATGGCTGCAACGTCTTGGATGATCGTGGAACTGACAAACGTCATTAGAGACATCCAATGAGTTAATAATTCACAAACCAGAGAACACTCTTGCCTGAGCTAGCTAGGAATACAAAATCTCGTCAGGTGGTGTCGGGCGGCACGTAGGAAAGGAAATGGACGCACGTTTACCCTGAATCCAAAGAAGTGAGCCCGTTGCCTTCCATTCCTTAAAGATGCTTCCTTCAAAGAACCATGTTGCCGCCCTCTTGTGATGAGTATCACGGGCAATGTTATGGTTCGTAGACGGGTCTGGTGGCGAGAGCCATTTGTGGATGCCCTCTCGTAGTTGGTTCCCTGCGAGGATGCATAAAGCTCTATAGATAGAATTGACGAGGCTCGGAGATGATAAACGTTTCACTTTGTCAACGTCATTGGCTGTTTGTTGCATGACCGCCTTGGCTCCCTTTCCCTCTAGGCATGTCAGAGTTAAACATGGCATCGATATCTAAGTAACGATAGTTTACGCACCATCAACGATCTCGCCGATTATTTCACCAACCTCCCTCAGGCCGTCATTCATACTGGCCATCCTATCGTCAGCACCCCTCACTGTTTTGTCGACGCCAGCTACTTGATCACTGACACCGGCCACTCTATCGTCGAGCGTAGCCACCCCAGCGCCAACGACCTCCACTCTTTTGTCAACGCTGACCACCCTATCGTCGACGCCAAGAACCCTCTCTGCAACTCTTGTCACTCTCTCGTCGACAGCATGGGTGGCCTTCAAAACTTGTACTGTAGCCATTCGAGCTTCCTCACGTGTCAGTTTGTCTAGCCTCTTCAACGCATCTTCCATCTCGGTCCTCCCTAACAGCTTCTTCATGTATTTTTCTGACACCCTTTAGTCAACCGCGACATACGGTTACAGGAATTACTCACTTGTTCGACCTTGCTTTATCTCCTTCGTCGCAATTGCAAGAATACAGAGGACCTCCACCAGGATTTTCATGACAATATCTACCATTTCTGGCGTTTGTGGCACCTCTGTGTACGTCTATAGACGTCTGAAAAAATGATCGCTGCTCTCAAAGACGTCGACCAGAGTGTCTTCGCTTGTGCGAACATCCTTCGCTGTCTGAGATTTTAGGCGTTACAATAGTCCCTCGCAGATCTATTCAGAAGGACACGGACTAATAGGAGGACGCCGACCCCTGCAAAGACCACTTTAGCTGGTGAGAACACCTGTCAGGTAAACATGAGAGGGTAGATCTCATACGAGTTGACGTGCGAAGGCGTACCAGACCAACGCCCTCTCCAAGGGCTGTGGAGAAGGTATAAAGAGCATTCACAGTCGGGTCGAGCCATTTTGTGAATCTATCATCGCTTCTTCGAGAGTGGTTGAACTCCTGGATTTGCTGCTGAAGGATGGCGATGATGGCGCCAGGAGAATCGCATGCCTGGAACTGGGCTGCAAGTGGATGTGCTAGAAGATCTTGCTTTGTGCGCCTCTCGTATGCTTTCAAGGCGCTGTTGAATATTAGTTGAAAATTGGAAGATGAAGTGGCGGTAGAATGAGTTTGAGACATGATTTGAGAGTGAAAGATGATCGTTCGTGGTGGGCTCACCAGGCGTGATATAACACGTGATCGTGTGATCCAATCATCAACAAGACAATGAGATTTGTAATGAACGTGAAAATGGCATAGATTTGCCTGAGATCTAGAACATCATTTTGCCTCGACATCCTCTCGCTTGTGGTTCTGTTTAGAAATTGAGCCCATTCAAGATGCGAACAGCTCCGTATCTCAAATTTTATCGAACGCTGCCTCGATTCGCACATAGTCTATCCGGTACGCCCTCGACGGGCTGCCTCCCGCACCACGCCATCAGATCCAAGCAACATCCATCTAGTGCGCTCCCCACGACAGGGTCATTATTTCCCCTCCTTTTAACACCAGAAACCTCCCTCTTTCGGTGCTAATGGCCCAACGAGAACGTGGGGAGCGAGATGGACAAGTGGGAGACCGTGGATCCCGATTCCCGAGGTCGGTGGCAGCTCACCGCGCATATTCTTCTCTGTCATGCCGTTGCTGCATAATGTTGATACCTCGCTGTGTGGTCACCGCCGTGCTGATGGTATCTATAATATAATTAATGCTGGTGCTATTCAAATTCTCTAGACAAACTTAACTTATCGGCCCGATAACACCGCATTCTATCTAAGTTATAACACTCTGACTGAATTTGTCTTCCTGCAACCACGTGTATATCGTGATTGCAATAGTTCGTGCTCACATCCCAGCTCTCCCTGGTATTCCGCACAGATGGTTTCTGTGCCTTCATACTTCATTCACAATGATGGCTTGATAAGGAAAAAAGTTCTATGAGCCGCCGATACGAAAACACATCCCGAGTTAGCGGATACAATAAGAAACCAAGGTAGTCTGTATGCACATAGGGAAGCAAATCAGACAGATGATATTTGGTGGGGTGCAACGGACATTCCCATCCGGAGAATGAGGAACCGCGTATAAACTGTGATTAAAGTTGAAGCTGACTAAGCTGATTGATTGGCATCTCCATCCCACGGAATCCGAGTTCCGAGTCTGCCATCACGACGCGCTTCAAGTTACGGAGCATTCAATAGGTTAGGATGCCATCTCCCACCATGCTGTACTTCATAGTGGCAGAATAGCGGAACCAGGCGATTCCCTCAAGGGAGTTCTCTCGATTGGGACGTCATCTCACTTCTCACCATCATGGTAAAGTACATCATCGTGTCGAGACAGGCAATTCCCCCGAACTGCATAGTGAGCGGTTAATCTTCAGCTTTGCGAGCATATATAGGTGCAACGCGTGATCCATCAAACGTTACGTAGCCCGTCGTTCCATAATAGTGCTGTGCTAATACGTAGACGATTGGTTACAAACCCAAATTTTGATCATCAGAGTCTGCATCGGCAGTGGTGAGGTGTTCCGGCCATACCCATGGGGATGATGATATGCGGCTACATGGCCTGCCATAGGTGAAGTACCTTTAAAGTCATACAATTCATGGGAGTAACGGCGTTCCACCAGGCTCCTGCCAGTAGGCACACTACTTGTTGTCTGTCAGAATGGCCAACTCCACCGGTCCCAACGTAGAAATCGACCAGGAACTCTGTGCGTAGGATCTTGTAGCCATGTCACGGTTTCGGAGACAAAGGAAACCAATTCCAATGATCTGCATCTGTTGAAAGGGACCGTGGTGGTACTCCAGCATACATTCTATGGCGTCTTCTTGTGAGTCCGTTCCCTTTTTCCCTCATGTAACGCAACTCAGCTCTCGTTGTGCAGCTGGGAATTCTTCACTACTCTCGACTACGAATGGAAGGTCATTTGGGGTCGTATCCGCTATCGCTGGACGATATGGGTCCGTGACGATCAGCACCTTGCCTCTTCGTTTCCTCTCCTGTACTGGGCTAATTTTCTCGCTCGATAGATTTACTCGGTCGCACGCGTGGCCTGTCTCATGAGCCTGATCCTTAGCGCTATTATGATAAATGCTACGGCTCCTTACAACTGCCAGGTGCGTACTATGTTCTGGAATTCCCAGGGGTTTTCACCAGCTATATTTTAAGCTCTGGATTGCTTTCGAACTCGTGAGTACCGCTCAAATGCATTCCAACCTTCAAGGGGGACCCTCAGCATTCGACTATCATTTCTTTCCTAGTTTTTCTTCTATCTGGCCCTGGCGGCTGCGTCGCTATTGATCGTTCTTCGCATGTAAGTCGATATCTATTCCTCTTCGTGATCATCTCCATAAATCAGGCTCTCATCGAGACTACCAGTACTGCCATTTGGAATAGAAATAAGGTCGCTGTGGCTATGGCAATCGGTGTGTGGGTCATAAACGTTGGATTCCTCATCCAAGGCAGGTCCCGTCTACTCCCCTCTATTGCAGAGCATATGGGTCACATATATTTTGTTTCACGACAGGTGCTGCGCAGGTGGGTGATCGATTTGAGCTGTTTTAGATCCCTTCCCTTATCTCACCCTGTAGCACCGCGAGAACAACTCTGTATCGGTGCCTCCCCTAATCTTATGTGTTCTTCACGGCTCTTTGAGGAATAGACTCACCCTCGTTTCCTTGGCGGCAACGGACATCGCCTTGCTTCTCATGATGCTTGTTGGCTTGGTCCGCCTGCATCATGGCGGTTATGCCACATTTGGTATGGCCCAGCTCCTCTGGAAACAGGTGTAGTGGATCTTCTCTCGCCAGTTGCGGCTATTTTGGCTAATTAATATGTTCCTTTGGAAAGGGTGTAATTTGGATCTCACTTGCTACTATTGTTGAGATTCCACCAGCAGTATGTCTGGCTAATTTCAATCCCCTCCCCCTTTCGTTCATCCCTATGCTGTGTCCTAGCTGTCTGCTATTTTGGATGTGACTGGTATTTTCTCCCTTCCGTCTACCGATGATGAACGGACGTTCAAACGAACCTTGCTCCGAATGTTAGCTCGGCCCGTCATTGTAGCATACTTGCTATCATTTAGGGCACAGCAGTTCCAAATTCCGACTATCATCACGATGACAATAGCTGCCACGCGGATGCACCGCTCCCTCGTGGATTTTGCCACACCTGGCATGCCAGTGTGCGCTATTCTCCACATATTTTTGGTCCGGCTCATCATGACCAATGTCGTCTTAGCACGCACGAGAATTTCCAAACAAGTGGTCTCAAGTTCGCGAAAAATAAACAGATCTGCGCTACACCAATTCCCCTCACTCCGATGGAGATATCCGTGTCCACCGTCTTGCAGCAGCATCTGACTCTACAGATGACCGATCATGGCCTGTCGACCAACATGGATGAAGATGTGTACGAGGGCCCGAATGGATCGACCCTTGAGGAAGACGTAGAGCGGGGTGAATAAAAATGGCCCCTTGGAATCGGAGATAAATTGCCTGCCCGGGAAGTATCATTTTGTACTTTTTACCTCTACTAGTGCTTTATAAAATAGACTGGGCAGAGTTCGGAGCATAGCTGCGAGTTCTTAAGTAGAAACTACAGTAGTAACTGGTTTATGCAACGGCACTGATGGCACTGGAAAGCGACAAACACACCAATCGGTCTGCGCCATTGGCATTTTGTTCATGACTTGCATGACTACTGGTTCGCTCTTGTCCAGATGCACCAAGGTTAGATGCTTTCTCCGCGACTGATTGATGATGGTTTGGGTACCGTCAATGACCTCCGTGACCTTGTCACCCACGGCCCACGCACTGTTGTCCGAGTCAACGCTGGCCACTCTATCCACAACTCTATGGCAAAAAGAACAAATGCTAGATAATGAATTCCGGGCATGCGTCGGGCCTCAGAACGGCGTGGTAAACGCGAGAACTAATGTGTATTGGGGACAGCTGATACTCACCCAGAACAGCATAGTAAACATTGGAACTGAGAGTACAAAGACCTACTACCTATGGTACTAGTACAGAACAAAAGATTAAGGTTCTAGGGTTCTAGCTAAACGAGTGGTGAAATCGAGGGAGAGTGATGGACTCGGAAGACATTGGGCAGAGCGCGCAGGGTTGGAGGTAAGCAGGAATACGACGTCTCGTGTGTTCTAAGGGTTTAAGTGTCTTCGGATTCGGATCCTCACATACGTACAGCATTTTCGCATCACCACTAGCAAACTTGGATCGCTGCGGGGGACCCCCTTTTTTTAAAAATCATGCGTGACAAGCGCGGTAGACGCGAGACGCGCGTCAGTCGGTCATACATAGACACGTGACCCGGCCTTTTCGCACACCTCGTCCGATTTTTCGGTCTTGCATATACACGAAAGATCCATGATGTGTCTACATTTCCGACCCGATTTTCTTTCTCTTCCTCTCGACCTCCAATTCCAATAACTAGTGAAGAAATCTATCCATTAAGGCCTCCAGCGTCTCCCAATTCAAAACAGGGCTTGTCATGTCTCAAATCCGCTCTCGTGCGCCCTTAAAAGGTTCCACTCGCCTCATCCACGGCTTCTTTCAATCGCCAGGGCTTTTCGTACTCGTTCCATCGACACCTTTGCGCCGCCACCCCGACTTGTTGCAACCTAGCTCCGTATCTCCATACCCTTACCCATCCTTCGTCACCGTCAACTTCCTAGCCTCTTCTGCGAATCTACCATGCCCGTCCTCCCACCAGCTTCTGGTGGGGAGGACTGATATGGAAGATGGTTTCCAGGGCTTCTCATTGCGAGGAACAATCCCATGCCATCGACAGATCCAAAGGGTTCAGGCTGGGGCACTGTGACGCGATGATGCAGGTGGGATGTAGAGTGATGGCTGTGAGTCTATTGAAGACGGACACGGTGTTTTAATCTGCTGCCGCTAACGGGAGTCCGTCTTCGCATTTCGCTCCTCCCCCGTCTCTAACTCCCCTAGTATCCACGATCCTCGAACGGGCATGGCCCTCTCTACCGTCAGCAGTTTCCTCAGAGTGCACGAGACTGTTCTCTAGTCCCTCGATCGTGTGAGGCCGGGCATACTTGGGTGTCCGGCTGAGTTCGGGGGACCTGAGGATTGAAGGCATCGCGACATTAAATGGAGCGGAGTTGCTCCATCTGTATGCTTTCCATTTGTGTCTGCACTGCATATAATCAATTTCGGAACCTCTGTGGTAGTTCCATTCCAACTCTAGTACTCATGGAACCCTCTTGTGTTGGCTCTGCACATCCTACTGCACACTGTGGCGGTGAAGTAATTCTTCTGTCCGGAAATGGTACTCATCCGACTGGTGGTATGGAATGGTAGCTGCCATGAGGATTCACATGTTCACATGCTGTGAATTCTCGCCAAACTCGTGGACTTATGCAGGGAAGTTTCGCAAGATTCACTATCGGGGATGCATATAGTTATTTGTAGTCCGTGCCATAGGGTCATAACGTAAATTGCGGCTGGAGAGGTAGGTGCTACTACTAGTAGGCAGTCTGTCGTGCTGACGGTATAGTATGAGCCATATGTAGGCTGACGAAGCTGACTCGATGTCACGGAGTCATCATCGAAGTCATTTACGAAGGAAGTCTCTAGATTGGGATGTCATATCCTTTCCCACGATACAGTACGTCGTAGTGTTGAGACAGCCAATTCCCCCGAACTGATAGTGAGTAATCTTCAGCTCCGCGAGCGTAAATAGGAGCAATGAGTAGTTCATCAAAATGTTAGGCAGCCCCTTGATCCGTGACAACTGATGTTGATACATGCATGACTGATTTCAAACAGATTTTGATCCTCTGAGTCTGTGATATCGGCAGTGGTGGCGTGTTGCGGCCATACCCATGAGGATGATCATGTGCATTGACACGGCCTGCCACAGATGAAGTACCTTTAAAGTACAAGTCATGGGAGTAACAACGTTCCACCAGGCTCACTTCCCCGCCAGTAGTCACACTTCCTGCTGTCTTTCGGGATGGCCAACTCCACCAATCCCTATGTGGCATTCAACCTGGAATTCTGTGCGTAGGTTCTTGTAGCCATGTTTCTGAGACAAAGGAAGCCAATTCCAGTGATCCGCATCTGTTGAAAGGGCCCGAGATAATGCTCCGACACGCATTTTTTGGTGTCTTCTTGTGGGTCTGCTCCCTGTTTTCCACATGTAACGTAACTCAACTCTCGTCGTGCAGCTGGGAATTCTTCACTACTCTCGAGTACGAATGGAATGTCATTTGGGGTCGTATCCCCTATCGCTGGACTATATTGGTCCGTGCCTATCAGTGCTTGCCTCTCTGGTTCCTTCCCATTTACTCTCCTGTACTGGGTTGAATTTCTCGCTCGATAGATTTACTCCGTCTCACGCGTGGCCTGTCTTATGGCCCTGATTCTTAATGCTGTTATGATAAATGTTCCGAATCACATCCACTGTCAGGTAAGTAACATGTTCTGCAATTGTGTACACCCACGTTTTCACTGGCTGTAATTCAAGTTATGGTTGGTTTTGTATCTTGTGAGCACTGGTAAAATTCGTTCCAACCTTCCAGGGCGACACTCAGTATTCGACCATCGCTTCATTCCTAGTTTTTAGCGAACCTGGCTCTTGCGGCTGCTTCACTATTGATCGTTCTTCGCATGTAAGTTTTCATCCACGTTTCCTGTTCACAAATTAGGTGCTCATCGGGATCGCCAGCCTGGCCATTTGGAATAGAAATAAGGTCGCTGTGGCCATGGCAATCAGTGTATGGGTCATCAATGTTGGATTCCTCATCCAAGGTAAGTCCCGTCTACTCCCCTCTATTCCAGAGAATATGGGGTCACGCAACTACTGTTTGGCAATAGGTGTTGCGCGGGTGGGTGGTCAATTTAAACTGTTTTAGACCTTTTCTCTTATCTCATCCGGTAGCTCCGAGAGGATGGCTCTGCATCGGTACTTGGCATGGTCTACTGTGCAGGGCAAGCCACTTTTGGCAACAGACTGACCCTCATTTCCTTGGCTGCAACCGACATCGTCCTGCTTCTCATGATGCTTGTTGGCTTGTTCCGCCTGCGTCATGACGGTTATGGTTGTGCCACATTTGGTCTGGCCCGGTTGCTCTGGAAACAGGTACGGTAGAGCTTTTCTCGCCAGCTGTGGTTATTTTGGCTGATTGATATGTTTACCTTTTCGAAAGGGTGTGATTTGGATCTCACTTGCTACTATAATTGAGATTCCACCAGCAGTAAGTCTGGCTAATTTCACACCCCGCCTCTTTTAGTTCAACTCTACGCTATGTCCTAGGTGTGCGCTATTTTCAATTTGAATGGTACCTTCCGTCTACCGATGATGGACGTCCGTTCAACTGAACTTCGCTCCGAATGTTAGTTGGGCCTGCTGCTGTGGCATACTTGCTATCACTTGATGCACAGCAGTTGCGAATTCCCGCTATTGTCACAATGGTAATAGCTGCCACGCGGATGCACCGCTCCCTCGTAGATTTTGCAACGCCCGATGTGTGCGTTATTGCTCACATTTTTTTGGTCCAGCTCATTAAAACCAATGTCGTTTTAGCACGCACAAGAATTTCCAAAAAAGTGGTCTCAAGTTCGCGAAAAATAAACAGATCCGCGCTACAACAATTCCGCTCAATCCGATGGAGTCACCCGTACTCCCCGTCTCGCAGCAGCATACGACTGGACAGATGAGCTATCGTGGCCTGTCGACTAACATAGATGAAGCTGCGTACGAGGAGCCGAAGGGACCGACCCTTGATGAAGGCGTAGAGCGCGTTGAATAAATATGGCCACTCGGTATCAGATGAAATTGCCTGCCAGCGAAGTATTACTTTGTACTTTCCACCACCGCCTGTGCTTTTTGGATAGACTGGGTAGTGTCCGGAGCATAGCTGTGAGTTCTTAGGTAGTAACCGATTTATGCAAAGGCCCGCAGTAATGGCGCGAGGAAAGGACAAACTCATGATTTGGTCTACCCTATTGGCATTTTGTTCAAAACTTGCATTACTACTTTGGTTTGCTTTCGTACAGATGTATCAAGGTGAGATGCTTTCTCCGTGATCCGTGACTGAGTACTGATTGATGATGACCACTGGCGAACAAGAATCGCCTTGGGCGATCCATCCGTTTTTTTTCCGGATCGTCAGGGGCAAATTAGCGCGTTGTCAACTATCTTAAGGTCACCCTTTCCCTCTGTTTCTTCCACTCTCTTATTTGTGACCATAATTATGTGTGCGAGAGTCGAGACAAGCGCGGAAGATGCGCGTCAGTTGAATTACCGCGGATACCGCGCTCATAGATGGACACGTGACTTGGCCCTAACACGTTTTCCCTGTTGCATTGTACACGAAAGTCCATGATGTGTTTACATTTTTTTCGACCTGTTATTCTTTCTCTTTCTCCCAACCTCCAATTCCCATAACTACTAAATGCATCTATTGAACGCTTCAGTGTCTCCCAATTCAAAACAGAGCTTGTCTTATCTGCTCTTGTACGCCCTCAAAAGGTGAGTATCCCACTCACATTAACTTCGCCGATTGTCGCCACTCGCCTCACCCACGGCCTCTTTCAATCGCGCCAGGTCTTTTCGTATTTGTTCCACTGACACCTTGACGCCAGCACCACGACTTGTTGCAACTTGGCTCCGTATCTCCATAACCTTACCCGTCCTTCGTCAATCGTCACCGTCAACTCGCCTAACCCTTCTTCTGTGAACCTACCATGTCCGTCCTTCCCACCAGCTTCTGATGGGGAGGACTGATATGGAAGATGGTTTCCAGGGCTTTTCATTGCGGGGAACAATCCCGTTCTATCGACGTGGGATCCAAGAGTGTTCAGGCTGGGGCACTGTGACGTGGTCATCCAGATGGGATGGTAGAGTGATGGCTGTGAGTCCATTGAATACAGGCACAGTGTTTTGATCTGCAGCCGCTAACGGGAGTCCGTCTTCGTGCTTCGCTCCTCCCCCGTCTCTAACTTCCCTAGTGTCCACGATCCTCGAACGGGAACGGCCCTCTCTACCCGTCAGTAGTTTCCTTAGATGCACGAAACTGTTTCCTAGTCCCTCGATGGTGTGGGACCGAGCATCCTTGACCATCCGACCGAGTTCGGGGGACCGGAGGATTTAGTGCATCACCACACTAAATGTAGCGGTGTTTCTCCATCTTTATTCTGGACATTTGTTCCCGAACCGCATATAATCAATTTCGGAACCTCTGTGATAGTTCCATTCCAACTGCAGTATGCACGCGGGATCCTCTTGTGATGGCCCAGCACATTCTGCTGTGCACTGTGGTGGTGAAGTAATCCTAATCTCCGGCAATGTTACACAGCCAATGCTCCCACTGGTGGTATGGAATGGTAGCTGTCATGAGGTGATGATTCACATGTTCACATGCTGTGGATTCTCGGCAAACTCGTGAACTTATACAGGGAAGTTTTGCAAGATTCGCCATAGGGTATGCATATGGTTATCTGTCGTACAGTCCGTTTCATAGGGTCATAAGGCAAATTGCGGATGGGGGGGTAGGTACTACTCAGCGGTCGGTTGTGCTGATGGTATGGTATGGGTCATATGGAAGCTGACCACGCTGACTTGATTGTCGTGGTGTCGTCATCGAAGTCATGTACGAAGGAAGTCTCTAGATTGGGACGCCATCTCACTTCCCGACATACGGTGCATCATTGTGTCGACACAGGCACCCCCCTAAACTTCATAGTGAGCAATCTCCCGCTTCGTGAGCATATATATGCGCAACGAGTGATTCATCAAACCTTACACAACCCCTCGATCCGTGATGCGCGTGATGACTGATGGGTTGATGCATGGATGATTAGTTGCGAACGAATTTTGATCATCCGTGCCTGTAATGTCGGTAGTGGTGGCGTGTTGTTGTCATACCAATGGGGACTAGTATGCAATGACGCGGCCACAGATGAACCATCTTTAAAGACGTCCAATTCGTGGGAGTTGCGACGTTCCACCAGGCTCACTTCCCCGCCAGTAGTCACACTATCTGTTGCCTTTCAGGATGTTCAATTCCACCAATCTCAATGGGGCATACACCCAGGAAAATTGTGCGTATGTTCTTGCAGCATGTTCTGAGGCAAAGGAAACCAATTCCAGTGATGTGCATCTGTTGAAAGGGGGCTATGTGATGCCCCAACACGCATTCTTTGGCGTCTTCTTGTGAGTCGCTCCCTTTTTCAGTATGTAACGTAACTTCACTCTCTTTATGTAGCTGGGAATTCTTTACTACTCTCGAGTACGAATGGAATGTCATTCGGGGTCATATCCCCTATCGCTGGACGATTTGGGTCCGTGACGATCAGCACCTTGTCTCTCTGATTTTCTCTGCATTTTCTCTCCTGTCAACTGGGCTGAATTTCTCGCTCGATAGATTTACTCCGTCTCACGTGTAGCCTGCCTTGTGGCCCTGATCCTTAAGGCTGTTATGACGAATGTTACAACTCATCTCAACTGTCGGGTGAGTGACATATTCTGCACTTGTCTACCCCCGGGTTTTTACTGGGTGTAATTTTAAGTTATGGCTATTTTTCCAGCTCGTGAGCACTGCTCGAAGCTTCAATGGCACTCAGCGCTCAGCATTCGATCATTTTTTCTTTCCTAGGTTTTCGCTCATCTGGCTCTTGGGGCTGCTTCGTTATTGATCGTTCTTCGCATGTATGTCTTCGTCTCTGCTTCCTCTTCACGATCATGTTCACAAATTAGGTGCTCATCGAGACTACCAGTTCTGCCATTTGGAATAGAAATAAGGTCGCTGTGGCTATAGCAATCAGTGTATGGGTCATCAACGTTGGATTCCTCATCCAAGGTAGGTCCCGTCTACTCCCCTCTATTTCAGAGCATATGGGGTCATGCGACTGCTGTTTGGCAACAGGTGCTGCGCAGGTGGGCGATCAATTTGGACTGTTTCACATCCTTTCCCTTATCTCATCCTGTAGCTGCGCGAGGACGGCTCTGCATCGGTACCTCGCATGGTCATCTGTCGGGGGAAAACCTCTTTAAGTAACAGACTAACCCTCATTTCCTTGGCGGCAACCGACATCGTCTTGCTTCTCATGATGCTTGTTGGCTTGTTCCGCCTGCGTCATGATGGTTATGGTTCTGCTACATTCGGTCTGGTCCAGTTCCTCTGGAAACAGGTGTGGTGGACATTTTCTCGCCAGTCGTGGTTATTTTGCCTAATTGATATGTCCTCCTTTCGAAAGGGTGTAATTTGGGTTTTCATTGCTACTGCTGTTGAGATTCCACCAGCAGTAAGTCTGGCTAATTTCACACCCCGCCTCTTTTTGTTCAACTCTACGCTATGTCCTAGGTGTGCGCTAGTTTTAATTTGCATGGTAATGTTTTCTCCCTTCCGTCTACCGATGATGGACGTCCGTTCAACTCAACTCCACTCCGAATGTTAGGTGGGCCCGCCGCCGTAGCATACTTGTTATCACTCGAACCACAAAAGTTACGAATTCCCGCTGTTGTCACAATGGTAATAGCTGCCACGCGGATGCACCGCTCCCTCGTGGATTTTGCCACACCTGACATGTGTGCTATTCTTCACATATTTTTGTCAGGCTCATCATGACCAATGTCGTTTTAGCCACGCACAGGAATTTCCAAACAAGTGGTCTCAAGTTCGCAAAGACTAAACAGATCCGCGCCACACCAATTCCGCTCAATCCGGTGGACTCACCCGTATTGACCGTCTTACAGCAGCATACGACTCGACAAGTGAGCGATCGTGGCTTGTCGACCAATATGGATGAAGGTGTATACAAGGAACCGAATGGATCGACCCTTGCGGAAGACGTAGCGCGCGGGGAATAGAAATAGCCCCTCGGTATCAGATATATAGTGCCTGCCAGCGATGTATTGCTTTGTACTTTCCACCACTGCCTGTGCTTTTCGGATAGACTGGGTAGTGTCCGGGGCATAGCTACGAGTTCTTAGGTAGCAACTGGTTTATGCGACGGCCCGCAGTAATGGCACTAGGAGAGGACGAGCACATGACTTGTCTGCGCTCTTGGCATTTTGTTCAAGACTTGCCTGACTATTTCTCGAAGGTGGTGCTACCCTTTCCGGCGTCACCTTTCTTGCGGCATACGGTAGACACTGTTCTGGTTCCCTGTTATGCGTCTTTGGGTGTTCGGCCGAGTTTAGGGCAGCTGAGGATCTAGGCGCTGGGCGAAGCAAATGTGCCCTTGCGCATCGTAATGGGGTAGTCACAATTGGCAGTTCTCACTCGACGGTTTAATTGAACTGAGATGGGAAGGTTTAGGGAGGAAGAATAGTGGCTTGTCGAACAAGGTTGTTGCATACAAAGTTGGTGTGAGTCGTCTATCTGAGCGGGTGCTGAAAAATGCCTTGCGACGCCAAGTGAAACGGTTTCACCACCTTTTTATCCCGGGGATTTTTTCACGCACCAATCTCGATTACTTTCCGAACCTCCTTGGCAGTTCCATTGTAAACTGCGATATGGAGGGAAGTCTTCTTGTCATGGCGCAGCGCATTCGCGTGTGCACAATCGCGAAGGACTAATTCCACTGTCCAGACGTGACACGTCTCATAGAGCCATACTACGCAACGGAAATCGCGGCTGGTTTGAGAAAAGAGGTACTCGTGACGTGACGGCAAACAGTCACGGTGGAAGCTGACTAAGCTCTCTGGCTGTTCGATTCGAGATCGAAGGCATCTTCAAGTTCCCACAATACGTCTCATCAGGACGTGATCATGAAGCAAGTCTCTGGATCGGGACATCGTATTACTCGCTCCGTACTGCACTTCATGGCGGTGATACGAGTAGAGATAGGTAATTCCCCTGCATGGTACAGTCAAGTTTGGGAGCTGCAGAACGAGTGATCCATCAAACGTTACATCGCCCCTCGTTCTGTGCTCAGTGGAGCGTTACCTCACAAATGGTTGTTTACAAACTAATTCTGGAAATCGGCGTCTTGCAGCCTTACCCACGAGGACGACGAGATGACACGGCCTGTCACACATGAAGGACCTACAAATGCGTGCCAACCTGTTAAGTCATGGGAGTATCAACGCCACACCAGCTCACTTCCCCACCTTGTATCCGTATCTTTCGCCTTACAGGATGGCTGACACCCCCGATCCTAGGGCAGAGTTCACCTCAGCAGCCTGTATGTAGGTTCTCAGGCTTGTAGCCACGTTTCAGAGACAACGAAACTAAGGCCAGTAATTTGCTTATTTTGAAAGGGGCCTCGGTGATGCTTGCGCATGCCTTTTCTGGTGTCTTCTTGTGAATCTGCTCCTTTTTTCCCTCATGTGACGCAATTTAACTCTTGTGTAGCTGGGAGTTCTTCACTACCCTTGACTACGAATGGAGGGTCATTTCGGGTCATACCCCTTACCGCTGGACGATATGGGTCAGTGGAGATCAGCGTTTTGCGTTTATTTCCTCTCTATTTCCGTCCAGCACTGGGCTAATTTTCTTGCTCGATAGATTTACTCCTTCTCACGCGTGGCCTGTCTTATGGGCGTAGTTCTTCGCGTCGTCAATTCAAACGTTATAGCTCCAATCAACTATCAGGTAAGTGCTATACTCTGTAATTGCATACACCTGGGTTTTCACCAGCTGGGGTTTCAAGCTCTTGCAATCTTTCATGGTGGTGAGCACTTCTCAAATGCGCTTCAACCTTCAAATGGAACACTCAGCACCCTTCGTCGTTCCTTTCCTAGTCTTTCTTCTATCTGTCTTTTGCCGCTGCTTCGCTATTGATCGTTCTTCGCATGTAAGTATTCATTACACTTCCGATTCATGATCATCTCCACAAATAAGGCTCTAATTGATGCTACCAGTGCTGCAATTTGGAACAGGAGTAAGACCGCTGTGGCTATGGCAATCGGTGTATGGGTGATCAACGTTGGATTCATCATCCAAGGCAGGTTCCTACTGCTTCCCTCCACCACAGGACATATGGGATCACATAACTGCTGTTTTCTCAACAGGTTTTGCACGCGTGGGTGACTATTTTCAAGTGCTTTGGATCTTTCCCTTATCTCATCCATAGCTGAGCTCTGAATGGTCATCTTTCTCAATTGACTCGGACGGGATCAATACTTTGAGCAGAACCCTCATTTCCATGGCCGTCACCGATATCGTCTTGCTTCTCATCATGCTTGTTGGCTTGCTCCGCCTGCGCTGTGGTGATGGTGGCACCTTTGGTCTGGGCCGTCTGGCCCAGCTACTTTGGAAGCAGGTCTGATGGCAGTTCTCGCCAATTGTGGTTATTTTGACCCATATATGCGTTTCTTTTGAAAAAACAGGGCATTATTTGGATCTCACTTGCTACCATTGTTGAGATTCCACCAGCAGTGAGTCTGGATGATGCCACACACCACCACTTTTCGTTCATCTCTGCCTTACGTCCTAGGTGTTCGCTATTTTGACTTTGAATGGTAATATTTTCTCTCTCCCATCTACTGGTGGTGAACAAAACACCTCTTGAACTGAACTCCGCTCCAAATGTTAGCGAACGATGTTGTCCTATCAATTGGAACTCCGCTTTACGAATTTCAAATTCCCACCATGGTCACAATGACAATTGCTGCCACGTGGATGCACCGCTCCCTAGTTGATTTTGCCACATCTGACATGTGCGCCATCCTTCACATAACTTCTTTTCCGGCTCACTCTGACCGATGTCGGTTTAGCGTGCACCAGAATCTCCAAACAAGTGGCCTCAGGTTCGCGAAGACTAAACAGATCCGCGTGACGGCGATTCCGCTCGATCCTATGGGGGCGTCTGCATCCACCGTTTTACAGCAGGACCTGACCCAACAGATGAGCGATCATGGCTTGTCGACTAACACGGACGAGGAGGTGCGCCAGGAACCGAATGGATCGACCCTTGAAGCTTGACGGAGACGTCGAGCGCAGGGAGTAAAAATTACCCCGGGTATCAATCAGGAATCGCCCGCCAGGGAAATATTATTCCGTAGTCTCTGCCATTACCTCGCTGTTTAGGTACTAGGCGATGTTTGCAGCGTGGTTATGATTTTATGTCTAATGTAGTGACTAATTAATGCAATGGCCCCGTGCCGCACTGATGAGGCTGGGACGTGGCAAGCATTTTATTTGGTCTACGTTATTGGGAGTTTGCATGACTACCTTTAGCAGAATTCCCAACTCGGACAATACTAGTCCCCCTTTCCGCTTGTTCATTCTCTCAAATCACACCCTACTCCGATGCTGCCTCGAATTCACTGGCGAGTCCTCCAACTCTCCTACAATGCCTCATGCCTCAATGCCTGATACCCTCTCGCTCTCGGTGGCTGAGTAAACATGGCCTGCCAGTGGGTACCGTCAATGACCTGCATGACCTCGTCAGTTCTCATCATACACAACCCACCTTGTCATTAAAACCGGCCACCATATTTATGACGCCTTCGATCTGGTTCGACGCATGTCACTTCATCATTGTCGCTGGCGACCCTATCTCGACACTAAGCATATTAGCCGCGGTTCGCCTCGATCTCTCGTAGCACAGTACCTGCGGCCTTCAAAGCCTGCAAAAAACTATCCGAGCCTTCTCGTGTGTATGCTTGTAGTTGAATTGGGGGGGAGTGGGGGAATACGGAACGTGCGAACTCGGAAGCCAAGTCGGAAGCAAGCGCGAATGCCGAAGGTGTGCGGTATGGTGAGTCGTTGGATTCTCCGAGTCGTTTGTATGATCGATAGTGTCACAGTGCCAGGGTATCGCTACTATCGCATTTTTCGGGCTTGTACCATTGGTCCTCCAGGACAATATTATCTAGACCGGCTATCTTGGTATCTTTCCCTGCCACACACGCCATTTTGTTGCAACCAACTTGAAATGGGAGTGATGCCCGTCATGGTGCCGAGCCCCCGTCAGTGCCTCACAACACGTGACCTGACCATTTCGTTGAATTTTTTTCCCGTCCGGACCGTTCCGCCCGTTCACACTCCACCACAGTATAACCGTGACGAATATTACATGAGAGCATTTCTTTCACGTTCCCTATCCATTATGATTCCTTGGTAATCCATCCATTAAGGCCTTCAGTATCTGCCAATTCAAACGAGAGCATGTCGTCCCCCACTCACGCGCCTTCAAAAGAGAGCATCTCAACTCTCATGACCTTCAACCCTCGTTGCCGCTTATCCAGCTCACCTCCTTACCTCCACCTTTCTAGGGTTTTCGTATTCGCTCCATCGATGCGCCATCTCCCCGATTTCTCAACTTCGCTTCGCTTCTCAAGCCCATACACTTATACACCCTTAGCCTTCGCCAGCTTGTTTAGCCCGGCAAATCTACCATGTCCGTCCTTCCCACCAGCTTCTGATGGGAGGGACCGATATGGAAGATAGACGCCAGGGACTCTCTTGTTGTGAACAACCCGCGCCGCTGATAGGGAACCCACGGCCGTCCGCGCTTGTTGGCATCGTGACGCGGTAGCGCAGGTGGGACAGTAGGGTGGTGACTGTGAGTTTGTCGATCACGAACACGATGACTTTGACTTGTTGCCCAGGACATGTGCAGGTCGACGACAACATTTCACGTTTTTCCAAAGTTAGCTATACAAAGTGAAGCGTAAATATCGATTTGCACCGTCACGACTGCTCCAATTATGTCGCGTCGCATCAAGCAACCAATGTGGGGCTTTAGGGCGCTAGTAAGATGTCCCATATGTCCAACTTCCTACGCTTAACCCATACCGCCACCCTTCCTTTGCTCCACCTCTGATCGATGATAGAGAGAGGGGCGCGAACACAACAATGTCCAATCATGCCGATGGCAAAGGGACCCAAATTTTGGGTTCCTCCGACCCCGGCCCTGCGTCGATCTGAGCCATGATTCGGCGTGATCGCACTCCCATCGTATACAGCATTGATACTACAATTCTACCCAACACGGCGCACATCCATTCCGTTTGACCTCTCCCCTTCAAACCACAGTATTGGTTCCTGGTGGCGTCCTTTCAGCCCACAACCCCCAACTACCTTGTTCATCCTAAGCCCTTGCGGACAGCTTGACTGACATTGGGTCGACTTGACCTCTGTCAACACTGAGCTCTGCGCTCTAAGTCACCTACAAAGGCGTTCTTGTGACAGGAATACAGCCCAGTGACATCCTTCCTATGTGGGACAATCCGCCGGGCGACCCACAGAATTACGATTAGTTCGCTGATTGTGTATTTGCATGGGAGGCCGTGGGCATCGTGGCACTCATACTTTTTCGTCTCTCCTCCCCCGATCTCCTAATGAGAGTTCATCTTGTTGGTCGTTCAGTGCTGCTCACCTCGGTATCAATGGCCCGCCTTCTTTGCTTTGCTAGACTGACCACGCTCCAGTCCCACAAGAACCAAACTTTTTCCGCTGACGACATAATGCCTTCTGTGGACAGCGTTGTCGTTAGTCTACTTGTGTTTGTGCTCACCGTGGTGGAGTGGGTTTGATCTCATGCACGAAGTTTATCATATAGCACTGCAACGCACCGGGGAAACCTGAACTAGGACATGGTCTCGTCCAAGGAACCGTCCATTGATGCAGTGACCCAAACGATCGCATGGACAAACCGAAGTCAATGGCAGGTGCAAGGGCTGGTACGCCGGAACAGTGCTAAAGGGTGGCACTGTTGTTCAGGAGCACCGCATGGCTCACGCTGTATCCGTTTTCTTGTTCATTTAGTGGAAGTTCCTTGAAGCCCGGAGGGGTCACCAGCAGGCATGCGGAAAGTGGGTGATGGGCCCTAATGCTTCTGGTAGCAGCGCAGGGCAACATTCTTGAAGATATCGAGCTGCGGTCATATGATTCCAAGTGCAAGGATTGGAACAGTATTGTGGGTGGGGCATGTCTTTGTAAACGGTTCATTCAGTCAATTGTTGTGGGTGACTCGAAGGAAGAACAGGTAAGGGATGTGTCTGAAATCTTGAGGATGGACGCGGGCACGCAGAAACGGGGAGCGACTTGGAACTCGGGGGAAGCAAGTTCCGGCAGTGCAGTTCCGGCAGTGTCTGTGTTTCGCCGATCGCCACCATCAAAGATGACTGATCTAATGATACCGGATTCCTGGTATGTGTCACCCAGTTGCGTGCGTCAGATAACGTGCGTTATTATAAAAGTAGACGGTATTCACCCATTCTAGTGGGGCTCGTGCTACAGGATGCCATAGCAGGAGAAAGCTGATCTCTGACCATTCTGATTCCAAATACTACAGTAGTATCAAAAAACCCCAAGGATCACTGACGATTCATCGTCGCTACACTATCTGAGGACAGGAAAATGCCCACTGCCAGAGACATTGTAATGCTATGCACCGGAAAGGCCTTTTTTTTAACCGATCCGTTCCGAAGGTATTCCGAACGAAGGCGAAGACCTGACAAGACCTGACAGGCCTGACACACCCCATTGATGTCGCAATCAAGTTTGATTGACGCTTACACAGGCACTGTCACAACGTGACTGTCACATGCCTTCGCGTCTCTGGGCCGTTACGACGTCGAACCATCCGAGTTGTCCTACTACTAGACCTACGCCGATTTACTATGTTTTTCGGCCCTATTGTATCCAATTATGCGTCAAAGCCTCTACTAGGCTACGGTCGTTCATATCATTGGTTTGTTGAAGTACCATTCGGCCGATTCAAGTCCTCTCCGAGTCCGTCTGGGCTCCTGTCCAATCTTTCAGTGGCGTTGAGAGTCTCAAAGCCAGCTGAAACACCAAGTTATTCCGGGTCTCTTTTCCTCTAATCCTCCGCTATCTCACTTTGTCATCGTCTTTCCCCAGGGGCGACTGGCATTTCACGTTCTCACGCGCTCTCTAGTACGCTATTCGGCAATCTTCTACTCGGGTCGCCGGGCCAAACTTAGTTCAGCGCTCGACTCCACCTACCGCCCATTTGTTTTGCAAAATGACACATCCTGAGCCGGTGCGCCGATATATAGTGCATCTCACCGGTCACTGGCAGAAAACCGCCCCTCGCCCCGACACTCACCCAGTTGCATCCTGCTTTCGCACAATCACCTCCCCAAGGCAAACCGGCCCCCTCCCACGACTCGTTTCTCCCATACTAGTGAGATGGCTGGCCTATCAGAATCAGTTCATTTTCAAGCTCTTTGGGTGTCGGCCTTGCAGTTTTATGAGGAAAAAACGGGCATCCCACTGGAGAAACATCCGCTTGCGGTGCAGCTCCAGAACTGCCCATCCGTTGAGTCCATTAGTGCTGTTTTAGAACGCCAAGCACGGGCTTTCTGCCATTACCGAAAAAATTCTAGGATTATGAAGGCGTTCGAGACTACTGTGTCAGTTTTGACCCCGCTTTCTGCTGCTGCCCCTCTCGTCTCTGCAGTTGGTAAGGTATGTCAGAAGGTGCCGACGGCGCGTTTCACATCTCTGACTGTTTTTCACAGAATGTATTCCCACCCGCACAAGCAATACAGACAGCTCTCAGTATTGTACTTGATGTGTGTGCCGTTCCCTAGTTGATATATAGATCCTTTTGTGACGTCCAGATAATCAGGCAGCCAAGGGCGTAACTTCGAGCTTTGATGCCCTCGCTGACTTGCTCGAATCGTTCGAACACTTCATCCAACGTCTCAAAATATATACCAAGATCCCTCCCACACCCGCACTGGACGAGGTAGTTGTCAAGATAATGGCAGAGCTAATCTCCATGCTCGCTCTGGTGACCAAAAAGCTTAAGAAGGGACGACCTAGTAAGTCGGTTCTCACTGACATGTTACCTTGCTCAGCGCGACGCAGTCAAAGATGTAAAGAAATTTTTCGAGCACAAGGACATCGCGCCAGTTCTCCAGAGGCTGGACAGACTCACGCAATACGAGCATCAGGTCACTGCAACTCAGACTCTCGGTGTCGTCCACAGCTTCTTGCAGAATATGAAGGAATTCATGGGAGGTAAGAAATGCACTGCGCTTGCATCCACCGTCCATTGAATACCCTTTCCTTAGACGGCAACGCAACCATTGGCAGTTTCCAGGAAGCTCTCAGTACGTCTCATTTACAACGAGCTAGTCCAGTGTCCGACTGAGTGCTAGAGAGCCTCCATCAAGTTTTGAGTGACATAAACAAAGACAAGCGTCAGCTATCTCCTAACGTTGATCTAACTTCCTTCAAACGCTGAGACTATCTGGCAGGTAACGAGGTGCTGAGAAAGATTCGAGTTTGGCTCTCACCCCCTAATACAAGGGAAAAGTACAACACTTCCCTTGAATTACGGCACAGAACCACCGGGTCATGGTTCCTTAACTGCGACACAATCTCGAAATGGAAAGAATCCGGACCAAGTTCCGTCCTTTGGATACATGGGAAACGTAAGTACTCCTCCCATTGCCATTTGCAGAGGTTGACGGCATTTTCCTTTCTAGCGGGTGCAGGAAAAACTGTTCTTTGGTACATTAACCTCTATGTTTTCGTCTCGTGGACTTATGGTGCCTGCTAGTTCCACAATTACCAAGGAGATTGAGGATAGCGCGAAATCTGGCCTCGTATCGCTGGCTATGTTTTACTATGACCATACGGAAGATCAAGACTCGGAGAAGGATCAAAGGAACGTCCAAAAAAAGTACTTCCGTGGATTGCTCTCATCTGTGCTGGACCAGCTTTGCCGCCAGTCCGACTCGTACTGTAATATTCTTTCCGATCTACACTCGGAACACGACAATGGCTTTGACCCTCCCAGCAATGAGGCACTTGTCTCTTGTTTGAAGAGTATACTGAAACTTCCAAGAGAAGCCACGATTTTCCTCATTGTAGATGGTTTGGACGAATGTCCAAACACATCCTCATCATCATTTGCCCGCGCGGAAGTCCTCAAGCTCTTGAAGGACCTTATCGAGTTACAGCTCCCGAACCTGCGCATCTGCGTCACTAGTCGACTTGAGGCAGACATCGAGGCAGCCCTCGCGCCTCTAGTTTTCCGTTCTATTTCCCTACACGACCAGAGGGAGCAAAATGAGGACATTGAGAAGTATATCAAGTGGTTCGTCAACACGAATGAGAAGATGCAAGATTGGAGTTCTGAGTTCAAGCGGCTTGTGATTGACTCCTTGACAGAAAGAGCGGATGGGATGTAAGGCATTTATACCTTATTCCTTCACAGTTCTCACCTGCACCTCTGGTAGGTTCCAGTGGGTTCGCTGTCAACTCGAGTACCTCGTTCCTTGCCTCCCAGCATATATCAAGGATGCTCTGAAGGAATTACCGGCGACACTCGATGGGACATACAGACGCGTATTGCGAGGAATCGAAGATGCAAACCGAGAATTTGTGAAACGGCTCCTCCCATGCGTCGCAGTGGCTCCGCGGCCGCTCCGAATTGAAGAACTAGCCGAAATTATCGCATTTGATTTCAAGTCAGGATCGATTCCAAAATTCAATGAGAATTGGCGTCATAAAAATCCGGTACAAGCAGTGCTATCCACGTGCTCCACATTACTCTCCGTGGTCAAGGTCAATGGCTATCAAATCGTAAAATTCTCCCACAACTCGGTGAAAGAGTTCTTAACATCTACTCGCTTTGGCAAAAGACGTCACGGTGACGCTCTTTCCGGCCGTTTCCACATCTCTATTACACCCGCCCATGACCTCCTCGCCAGGGCATGTCTAGGTATTCTATTGCACCTTGATGGAAGTATTACCGAAGATAGCCTAAAGAACTTTCCTCTCGCTGAATACGCAGCCAGATATTGGTTTGAGCATGCCCGTTTGGGGGGTATGTTGCAAAATGCAGCCCGAGTACAAGGGATAAAACAGCTATTCGATCCGAGCAAACCACATCTTGCAATTTGGCTCTGGATCTGGGACCCGACGGATCACTCTCATGACCGAACCCAACGTGCCAAAAGGCCGTTGCCACCCACTAGAACCCCTTTGCATTATGCTGCTTTCTGTGGCCTACAAACCGTTGTAAAGGCTATGACCGAGGAGCACCCACAGGATGTCAATGCTCGGTGCCCTAATGACGACTCAACTCCTCTGCATCTGGCCTCACAAGAGGGACACTTAGAAGTTGCACGTGTCCTCGTCCAGGACGGTGCCAATGTGTCAGACCAGGACAGGTGGGGATGGACTCCATTGCATTGGGCATCCAAATGTGGTCATGTGGATCTTACACGATTCCTTGTGGAGAAGGGCGCCGATGTGACGGCCATAGATAAGGAGAGAACGAACCCCTTGTATTTGGCATCAAAGAAGGGCCATAAGAGGGACGAGCAACTCCTCATTAAGCAGGGCGCGGACCGAGGGGACCAGGCAGTATCGGTCGAGGATATGATCCAATCACAGGACAATTCTTGTCAGGCCACATTGCCGCTGTAGTAGATCGTGAATGCCTATTGTGTTGTTAGATTTATAGGGTGGGGATTTCAGACATGTTTGAACATGAACATACAATCCAGCCGATTTTCGGCATTGGAGTGAATGTTGAACGTTGAGGTACTGGGGTCCTTCCTTAAAGCCCTTAATCCATTAATGCATCGATACTCATGCAATACTCTTAGATCATCTACCGTAGTTTTACTTCTTGTGCTTGGTCCTCCCAGCACTGCCGTCGCTTGATGATGCTTACATCCCCTGTCTACTTGCATGTATACATTCGCATCTCCATAACCCACTCATGTCACGAGCTTTCGAGAGATTACCCTCTCGAATACCCAACCGAATGTGGGACATATAAGGCCTATGAGGACCTGAAGCTGCACGGACCAGATGTGCCACTGTGCGCCACGACAGGTTTAGCAGTCCTCAGTTGGTGGCCGAACGGAGGTAGGAAGGTCAGGGAAGAAAAGTAGTAGTTAGTTGAACAAGGCACTCTAATTTTCCGCGTAAAATACTAAGGCATCAAATAAGCTAAAAGGAGAGGAGTAAACCAAAAGGGCAAGAAGGTGTCACATACGACGTGCATGACGCGCAGGGACAACACCGACGTTGTTCCCTATTTAACAGCGCGCTACAACGCCGTCGCGCTCCGTAAAATTCAGATCAACATCCTTGATACGAGCTACAAACAGTCATCTAAATAGGGAGGTGGGTGACATTCGATATCAACAATATTAAATGCGTGTGGGAAAACAATCGCAACTAACTTAAAATAGGGATAATACCGAGAAGACCATTGTCCTGGGGGGGCGCCTAAAAATTATATGGACTCCACGTGTACACATCTTGTCACATCCACTAGAGTCTCTGGAGAACTGGAATCTGCCACAAGAAAGCTATGACGGGTCTAAGGCCGCGCGGTGGTCCAGGATAGTCTTTAACGCGCCGTCCCGGAAACTTTTATCAGCAAGTCTCCAGCCGGCGACATCGTGAAGCTCGTTCAACGCAGGATCGATATCAGAGTCCTCCTGTCCTTTGACCACCTTTCCCAATAGCTCCAGGAGCTCCTTCGTGATGTATTCGGGGTACGGGAAATTCGAAAAGATGCCACGATTCTGCACGGCTATATCGCAGACCAGATTGAGGATTACTTGCAGAGTCCCGGGTGAATTTTTCGACTGCTCCCAATCGGAGGTGATGGCCTTGAATGTACCGAGATAAAAGGTGATGTGGATCTCCCTTGGGGGGGCGGTATACGTCGACAAAATCTGCTTAAGGGAAAGGAAGTAAAGTTCAAGGGTAAAGCCGAAAGCGCCACCGATGCTTAGGTCTTGGAGACGCCATAGTTGTCGTTCCATGAGGTGATGGTGTTGCACGACTGTGCGCATGGCAGGAACGGTTTTCTCTATTGTTTTCAAGACCCTGATCGTCTCCTGGTATCCCTGACCGCTGCGCCTCTGTCTGAGAGTGCACAACCCAAGGAGCCGTTGGGACATGTATATCAATTGGGGTCGGGTGGGGTTGGAAAGGAAGGCGAAAACCTGTCCTATGGGTGCAGGTCCTGAGAGATCGTCGAAGGTTACACCAGGTAACTGGCGAGTCAAATTGTGAGTGACTCTATCGATCTGCTTTTGGAGATCAGAAATGCGTTCATCCACTGCTACTACTTTCATGCGATCGGCTCCGTTTTGGATTTCTTCCAGCTCGGGTTCATGCCGGCGCAATATCCCTTCTACGACGTCTACTCTCCTGTCTTCTTCTTTCACATCGTTGTATGCTTGAAGCAGTTTTTCAACACAGGCCCACGCCGCCGCAAGTTGTCTGTCTATCTTCTGGGCGTTCCTGAGTGCCGTTTCGGAGGGAATAAAGTCACCCTCATGAGAGAATGCCCCAAGTATGAGTAGAGCGCCGTTCGCATACTGCTGTATCTGAGTTGAGTTCAGCATTTTCCGCGTGGCTACGAGCGAGAGACATGTCCAGCGTGTGGCAAATGACCGGTTCAGGCTTGTCGCCGACACATCGCGGGTATTTTCGGCATCCCCAAGGTCGCTGAGCAGTTTCCCTATTCCCCCGATTTCGCCAAACGAGAGGATGTCAGCATCCATACAGAACACAAACGACGCTGCGGTCTCGACGCAGGCCCCTGAACGTTTGCGCCATTCCTCCTCGTTCACGAAGGAGCCCCGGTGGTTGCACGTTTCGAACAAACGCTGAAGGCGTTGACACAACTCGTCAACGACCTCTCCGCAGACGGGTAGGGGGATTATTAGGGGGTTCGGCTGTGTTTCTCGAGATCCAGCTAAGTTGTGGGCGTTGCTTTCGTCCTTCTTGACTGCAGGGTCGTTTTTCCACACCTCTACACCCCATTTCGCGTCGAAGGAACCAGGGATCCCGGAAGCTAGTGATTCCATTTCGATATCCTCAGTGAGGTTGTCGACGAGCCATCGAATTGCCCGTTCATCGCGGCCCTTGCGCGCGTCGTTTTTTTCCATCGCTAGCTGCATCTGTCCGTCTGCCATGTTCGAGCTCAACGGCTTTGGGTCAACGCCAAAACGGTTGTTGCACAATCGTTTATGTATCTTCCGATAGAAATACCAAACGAAGCGAGAGAATGAGGTGCGGTATGGGCATTTTGGGCTTATGACCGGTGCAACTGTGCTGATGATGTAGAGAGCGGCACAGAGCGATATCGGGAAAATGGTGAATTTACCCACAATCGTGTAGGTGTGGAGAAGGAAATCCGCAAGCCCAATGAGGAATAGGAAGAGGGAGAAATGGACAAGTCCAGGAACAGCTTCTGCTATGGCTGGCATGTACCAGCCCTCAACGCCTTCATGTAGGTACTGTCGGATCCGGGCAATCTTCAAAGGGTGACTGTAGCGCCGGAATATGTGCATGTGGTCCCGGGCCCACCGCTGGACGAGGGTAGCGAGGAGTGCCGCGGAAAGGCTGAATACCAGGCTAGAGAACCAGAAGATGTTCACGCGAACGTCAGATGGTGACGGACTGACAATGGGGACTGGAAGCGAGAGATTGGAAGAAACAGATGCCTGTGCACCAAGAGAGGAAAGCTGCTGAGAGATCTGGTTGAGAAGTGTAACTGATTGTTGCTGGTAGAACACGGATTGTTGTGCGGGAGTCTGTTGTATATTCTGAGAACGATCGATGATAAATGCGGTGAGGGCAGCAGAAAATAAGCCCGCCTGATGAATGAATCCATCAACACGATCAAATACCGAAACGAGTGAAAGCACACGAGCGTACAAATATAAGGACACCATCCATATCATCCTTTATAGTCTGTATGGTGGCCTCGTCGTGGCCTTTGGCCTCTTTTCCATAAAGCGACCATAGAGCATTGGCACTATCATCAAAATCCTCAACCATGTGACTTTCGTCACGGCGCTGCTCTTTAAAAGAGATGTCTCGATGAGTGCCGCCATGGCCAGGGGTTCTGTCCCTGTCTGTTTCAATACATAATGTCAGGCTATTAGCACGTTGGCACAATCAAGGGGCGCCTCACGTCGGGCTAGGGAGGGTATCTCATCAGGTTGAGGCTCCTCTTCTGTCGATTTATCCCCGTGTCTAGGCTGATGGGCGTTCGTCCTCAGGATTTCACCTGTCGCTGCCCGCTTGTGGTCTAAGAGGCATGTGTACATTCAGCATTCAGTCGGGGAGACAGTGATAGAACAGTATAGGACGTACCTGGGGCACCGTTTCCACAGGACTGAGCTTCAAAGTCGATATCTTGCTGCATAAATGTGGCCGTACTACTCGAAGGGAAGGGAACGCAGAAGGAGTGACGTCCTGAGGAACTACAATCGGGTATTTAGATATGGCCAGAGTGATCCAATACATTGGAAAATGGTGATTGATACCCTCACAGATGTGGAACCTCCCTTTCCACGGTTGTCAGTCACTGGCATTCGCAATGGCAGAGGGGCTGGCAGGAGCTAAAAGGACTCAGATGTCACGGTACCCGTTCCTGTATCTGAGGACTAATTGAAGATATTTGCCGTGAACATGACAAAATCGCAGGGTTAGCGCACAGGCTATGGAATAGTGATGATATTAGTATGAGGTGGATGTGTATATGCATCCATTTCAGATGATGAGACCAGTATGTGTACCAGTACACCGCTTGGTATGGTGCACAAGGCAGTATTTTAGCGCCGCTATATTTTCGTGGGTCGTGGGACGCCAATCCAGGATCACGTGGGCAGCATTTTAGCGTCACGGACCGCCTCAAACAGACCAAATTGGGCAATCGCGTTGTCGGATCGGTGTCGAATCACAGGCGGCCAATTGCAGCCATTTGATAAAGGGTGCCAAATAGGGCCAACGCAGGGGAACTACGTTTTGTTTCGGGTTACTGTTCCAGAAAAGGTTATAGTGAACTTTGAGAACTATTTGAAATGGGTAGCCTGTGACATTTTCCTGAAATCTGATTGGCCGTCCGAGTTTTTCATTGGACACATTGGACAAGCGTGTGGCGTCAATTAACAGCCCTGCGACATACGTGCGGTAACGACCTGTCATTTCCGCCGCCCAATGCCTTGCCCGTACCCCCAACATCCCTCCTTTCACCCTTTCACCCATCACATCCATCATCCACTATCCCCGTGTCCCCCACTCCTCCAATGAACGCACCCCCTCAATTGAATTTTCAGTCTACTTTTAACAATGCCCTGCATGAATACAAGAAACAGACCAGGGAAGACCTTTTTCTGCATCCTCTAGCCGCGAAGCTTCAACCTTGCGACTCTCCTCACGCAATTCTTTCCGTGCTTCAAGAGCAAGTCAGTGATGAGAGATTGACGAACTGGCTTGGCCCGGTCGTAGACGTCATCTATGGCCTTTCCTCGAGCCTCGGAGAGGAAACTGGCCCTGTAAGCTATTAGCCATTATTCATTCAGCGGTGTGATTTACTTATTCATTTGGAAGGGCTTATCGCCTGCGAAACTCATCTTTGTTGCCATTGGTGTCTTGCTCTCAGTGAGGGTCTTCCTTAATTTCTGTGCTTAGTCCAACGTCACACCTGAATCCCTCAGACGGCTCAAGCGATAGAATCCAGTCAGGATGCGCTCATCGACGTCCTCACACGCTTGGAGCATTTCTTTCGACGATTTGAGACTTCCACTGAGATATCGACAACCAATTCTATGAACGAAATGAACGGAAAGATCATGGTGGCAGTACTCTCTATCCTCGGCACCGTGACAGAGGGAGTCAAACAGGGACGAGCGAGTGAGTTTGTCCTGGATAGGTATATGATTTTTCACTCACCCCTATTCAGAAAGGTGCTTCAAGAAGTTGGTAGAAAAGTATTTCAAGAAGCTGGTCGGGAGGGATGACATTGAGGCTGCATTACAGAGATTAGATAGATGGACGGCGGCGTCAGAGGCCCGGATGGCAAATGCCGAAGTACCGAATGCCCCTCGCAGTACGCCGTCCTGTTTCGAGAGCCTCACGTGTTTTCCTGACCTTATCATTCCTGCACGGCCATGAAACTCAAGGCGCGACATCACGAACGGTGAACAACATCAGAGACTTGAACGATGTTTCCACCGCTGCAGCCGTCATGAACGGCGCCTCAGGCACCCTCCCACGGGACCAACTACTAGAAGTGGTCCAAAGATGGCTCTCGCCTCCGAACCCAACAACGAACCATGATGTAACGCGTGAGGCTCGTCTTGAAGGGACGGCCCAATGGTTCCTCCAGGGTAAATTATTCAAAACCTGGAAGTCCGCTGGTTCACTCCTCTGGATTCATGGGAAACGTGTGTTCTGTTTTTCTGTCTCTATGATTTGACCGCTCATGGTCTCCTGTTTTCATAGCGGGTTCGGGCAAGAGCGTCCTCTGGTTTGTCTTTCGTCACTAGGACGATCCCGTTAAACTTATGTCCCTACCCAGCTCCGCCATCATTGAGGATATCGAAGACATGTGCAATTCTGGGTCAGCTTCTATGGCCTATTTTGTTTTTGACTTCAGAGACCACCAAAAGCAAAGCCGTATCGATATGATTCCCTCTCTCCTTACTCAGTTATCCGCTCGATGCAACCGTCATTGTGATATACTCTCCCGCCTCTGCTCGGCACACAATCGTAGCACACAGAAGCCCTCTGGCGGTGATCTGACACAATGCCTGAAAGACATGGTCTCACTGTGTAAAAATCCCGTTTATATCATCATGGACGCCATCGATGAATGCCCTAATATTCCCGGAGTGCCGTCCCCACGTGAAGAGGTCCTGGAGCTCGTGAAAGAACTCGTCGAGGCACCCCTTCCGAATTTGCGACTGTGCGTCACCAGTCGCCCCGAGATCAGCATTCGAGCTGTTCTCGAGCCGTTGCCATCTCTTCGGGTATCCCTGCACGATGAAATCGGGCAAAAACGGGATATCATCGAATACATCAAGGCTACCGTTCGGACAGACGCAAAGATTGGAAGATGGAGAGAGGAGGATAAAGCCCTGGTTATCGATACGCTCTCAGATCGGGCCAACGGGATGTGAGTGTCTCATTTCGTGCGTATCTCCCCTACTCAGCTTCTCTATTATCCAGGTTTCGGTGGGTGTCCTGCCAGCTGGACACCCTGCGGCACTGTTTCCCGCCGAGTGTGCGCCGCATCCTAGATGAATTACCCGAAAGTCTGGATGAGACGTATGAGCGCATATTGATGGAAATCAGCGTTACGAACGGAAAGCAGGCACGTCGTCTCCTGCAGTGCCTCACGGCTGCCTTTCGCCCGCTTCGCGTCGAAGAGCTCGCGGAGGTCCTTGCCATCGACTTTGATGCCGAAGGAGAAATCCCGAAACTCAATCTGAACTGGCGCTGGGAGGATCAAGAACAAGCTGTGTTGTCTGCTTGCTCCAGTTTGATCGCTGTTGTAAACGTCGAGGGCTCTAGACTAGTACAATTTTCCCACCCCTCCGTCAAGGAGTTCTTGACGTCGAATCGCCTCGCTACCTCGAGTGAACGTGCTTCGTTCTATCATATTCAACTCGAGCCAGCACATACAATCCTTGCCCAGGCTTGCCTGAGCGTCTTGCATCGCCTGGACGATCGTGCCGATAAGTCGACCACCGAGGGTCTTCCTCTTGCCGAGTATGCGGCTCGATATTTGGTTGACCATGCCCGATTCGAGAACGTGGCCCCGCACATACATGATGGAATGGAGTTACTCTTCGACCCGAAGGAATCACATCTCGCCAACTGGGTCGGGATATATGATATAGATGACTTCCCAGGGTCACCAAAGGCAGATGCAACGCGACCCCTGGGTGGACCCTTATACTATTGCTCGCTTTGTGGCTTCAATACACTGGCGGAACACCTTATCGATGACCCTCGCGTGGACGTTAATACCCAAGGTGGTCGTTATGTAACCCCTCTTCATGCATCACTATACAAGGGTAACATCGCAACCGCTCTCTTACTAATTGGGCACGGCGCCGATGTGAACGCTCGGGACGACGAGGGCTCGACTCCATTACGGATAGCATTACATTGTGAAAGCCTTGAGGTCGTACAAGCGTTACTTGAGAACGGGGCAAATGTGGACAGCAGGGATGACGAACTCTGGACCCCACTGCACGTGGCGTCACACAGCGGTTACATTGACGCCGTTCGACTACTACTGGAGAGCAATGCAGAGGTGGATGCCCGAAATGGCAAGGGTTGTACCCCGTTGCATATGGCATCACGCAATGGTGGCCGCAATATTGACGCCGTTCGACTACTACTGGAGAGAAATGCAGAGGTGGATGCCCGAGATGGCAAGGGTCGGACACCGTTACATATGGCATCACGCAATGGTGACCGCAATATTGTTCAATTACTGCTAGAACACGGCGCGGATGCGAAAGCTCAAGACGAGGAAAACTCAACCCCCTTGCATTTCGTCTCAGTCAAAGGGAACCTCGAAGTCGTCGAATTACTGATTCACCACGGCGCAGCTGTCGATTCGCAGGACAACCGAGACTCGACCCCACTACATCTTGCGTTGGTTAATGGGAACCGGAAGGTGGTCGAATTTCTTATTCGGCATAGCGCAAACGCGAATGCCCAGGACAGCAAGCAGCTGACTCCGTTGCACATCGCGTCCCTGAACGGAGACTCCGACATTGTCGATCTCCTCGTCAAATGTGACGCGAACGTGAATGCCCTGGACAATAAATGCTGGACACCGCTCCATCTTGCATCGGTCAAAGGAACTTTCGAGGTCGTTGACAGACTGCTACAGTCTGGCGCAAAGGTAGACGCACAGGACAACAAACACTCGACCCCGTTGCACGAGGCATCGCGACGTGGACCATCCGACATCGTGACACTCTTACTCCAGCACGGTGCAGAGCCAAACGCACGAAATGATATAGGTTGGACACCATTACACGTCGCGTCACGGGAGGGCGCGGTAGACGTTGTGCGTTGTCTACTCGGGCGAGGGGCGGACGTGAACGCCGGGGATGGCGATCGCAGGACTCCGTTGCATATCGCTGTGAACAATAAGAACACAAAGATCGTGCAGTTGCTGATAGAGAACGGAGCCGATCCCTACGCGCAGGATAACCAACAACGGATACCATACCAGTTGCAGCCCGTGGCGGGCAGGGGACGTCGGCCAATACCTCGCTCTTAACCGGCGCTTTCCCGTGGGGCTTCTGTTCGTGACTCGGCGACACTCAGCGCCTTTGGTCGAATGATCGTGTGAGATGAGCGGCTGATGCCTCCCAGTTGGCATGGCATACATGAACCTCATGGTATTACGTTCCGACGGACACATACACTCCTAGATCACACTTCTACGTCGTCATATCAACGCTTGACAGGGGTAAGCTTTTACGTGCATTGATGGATCCCACTCTTTCCTCGTTACTTCTTGCTTTCCAATGTATTTATTTCCTTGCATGCGTTCCTAACCGCATTTTCGCGTATATAACTAACAGACAGCAGACTATGCTTTCTTTCGACCGATAGTTGGCAAAGGCTCCTTAAAGAACACTTTGTCCCCAACTTGGACACCATCCCGACCACCCGCTTCGTTATCTCAGGCTCCGTCCCCACGTTCACCCACTGTCCTCATCTCTGAGAGCTCGGAGAAGAGCAGAGGGTTCGCACTTGTGCAACACCTAGTACGCGTTTATCATTTCTTGCTCCCCTCTATATCCGTTGGCCGCGTTTTTCAACCGGCTATGGCTATTTCACCTATCAGGAGCGCTCGTCGCGTGCATCTAACGGGCGTTCCTGTTGAGGCATGCTTTCTCGTAGGTACCCCGGCTGTGGGGAGATGAGCGTGAACTCACAACCTGTTCCAAAGGGTACAGAGGAGGACGGGGTAATGGAGCCAACACCCTTGTATACAGGGAAGCACGGGCGGGGTATCGTAGGGAAGGGAGGTGCATAGCAACATACGAAAGGCACCCATGACGAGGAATGCAGAACGAATAGAGAGGATAGGAACGTGTGAGGGGAGAGTAATTCCACTATTGTTGCAAAACCCACCATATCCCCATATTCTCGCAAGGAGTTGAGGGCCAGCTTTCATTTTCAGCATTCTGACCCCGGACCCGGACCGATGACCGAGGGTGCCAGGGGGATTACCACGGCAGAGTTAAGTTACCTATCTTGCACTGCCTCTGTGCTACGGCACACCACCAAACCTTACCCCGTTCGGTTCCCTGCCAAGTGCACTATTCACCAGCCCTACAGTGGGCCCATGAACAAAAATCCTCGAAAAGACTCGGAATTTGACACAGGCTCGAAACTCCGCTATTGACGTTGTCTATCCGTTATCGTGCACGAGACGGGTTACAACTAGGATATACGTTATTTAAAGAATATCCGTGAAAGATGAGTACTATTTCTGCTCAGCAAAAGATACTTACTCACGGACGGGTGAATGGACAGCAGATATTGTGCGAGGTCTTACACTATGCTCCCGCTACAGACCCAACTTAGCCGATATCCGATGCCGCGACGCGCAATGATTCGAACAATTACTCCTTTGCCTTTATCAGTGTGGTCACGCGACTTCATTGGCGTTCCGTATTTTTGACTTAGTTCTTGGATCCGAAGGTGGTGGCATAAAAATTCCTCGTTTTCTCGATTGTACAGGTATGGGCGAATAACCATTACAAAGCCCCAATTCGCGGATCTCGCCGGATCTTATCATTGTGTTCTCGGTTTGTACCTTAATATAAGCGCCTTTGGCGTTATCGCGAGTGCACTACAGTACTGCAAGCGCCCCTTTAGTGTTTCCCAGGATTCCTGCGGCGCCACTCAGAACGCTGTGTCTTGCGGAGTCGTAGACCTGATATAGATGATTATTGCATATGGTATGCGCTCCGCCTGCACCGGTGCTGCTTCCTCGCTCTCACTCCTTTGTTTCCTACGTCTATTGCTCGCAGGAAGCAGCTCCTCGCGATCCATAAGTCGTCCTGAGCACTTCCTTGGGCATAGTCACCGTGCACATCTCGATTCGGAACTTTAGCGAATCGAGCGCACAAGTCCATCGATAAGATATACCCTGTAGGTACAACGTTGACAGCCCAAGTACCATACATTCCTTAGCTTTGACAGGAGTTTAGTTCCACACACATTCTGAAGCATGACGCGTGCCCGGAACCCAATCCCTTTCTACATAGATTTCAAAGTTATGGGTCCAGGACGACTTGATGACGAGATCACCATGACGTTTTTCAGCAAATATTGTCACGGCGACCATGTACCATGGTGGAATGTGTTGAAGGCGCTCGTGCTTTGTTGGCCCCGAAGATGAGTCCCTGCAGCTGGCGCTCTTAGGGGAGGCTACCTGGGGAAGTGAGGGTGGCTCAGTCGCACATTAATCATCACCCGTGTTCTGCCGTGATCGTGGACACCAGAAGGCGGTGCGGAACTTGTATGAGCCAACAATGTAGACATGTACTAAACACTACGAAGTGCTCTCACTTGGACCTGTATTCTAATATTAGTCTTGTAACCTCGTCTCGATGTATCTCTGAAGTAACCTGCAATGGGGTCCTACCCTCGTTATCTTTCAACTCTGCATCAGCACCGTGGTCTAGAAGACGGCGTGCTACCTCGAGAGCACCCCAAATCAAAGCCCGATGCAGCGGGGTGGTGCCGTCCTTTCTCCGTGCGTTTACATCTACGCCGTGCTGTAGTAATAATTGAATGGCATAGAGATCTGTAAGTCTATCACCAACCGACGCAAAGTATAACGGAGTCTCGCCATCTACGTCCCCAGCATTGGGATTTGCACCGTACTCTAGTAATTTCTTCACCATCTCTGAACGCCCATAATAAGTTGCGGAGTGCAGCGGAGTCCTGTCCGCATGGCCCTGAATGTTGGGATCTGCACCATGGTCGTGGAGTAGTTGTGCCGTCGGAAAATGGTCTCCAGCCAACGCCGCCAGAAGCGGTCTCATGAAGTAGCCCCCATCAGCGTTCACGTGACCCGGATACTTGATAATGAGGGACTTTGCGAGCTCGTGGAATCCACAACGAGCTGCGTAGTATAAGGGAGTTGCGTCCGACTTCGAATATGGTGTGAACATGTAAAACGTTGAAGGGTGGCGGGGCATGATGTCAATGTCATACACCCCGAGCCACAATGCGAAGTGCGGCTTCTCTTGATCAAAGAGATGGTCCATCCCTTTCCGTAAGCGCGTCGAGACATCCTTGAATTGAGCGTGGTGGACCCAGTGTTCAGCAGCATATCTAGCAAGGGGAATCGTGCCACCACCTTGAACCAGGTCTTCCAACTGCAGGAGAACGCCCATGCAAGCTTGTGCCAGAACCGTATGCGCAGGTTCGAGAGTGATATGATAATTTGAGACATCTCGACTTGGAGTCGCGAGGCGGGACGAGGTGAGGAATTCTTTGACCGAAAACTGCGAAAACTGCACTACCCGTGAATCACCAGTGTCGACAATCGCAATGAGACTAGAACATGGCGACAGGAGTGCTTGTTCCTGGTCATCCCACCGCCAATTCGCGTTCGACTTAGGAACCCCTTCGGTATCATCGAAGTCAAGCGCAAGCACTTCTGCCAGCTCCTCCACGCGAAGCGGCCGAACAGCCACAACCAGGCACTGCAATAGACGTCGAGCATGGTCCCTGTTCGGCTTCTTGATCTCTTTCAGTATACGCTCGTAAGTCTCGTCCAATGATTCCGGCAATTCTTCGAGAGTGCGTCGGACGCTCGGTGGAAGACAGTGTCGCAGGGTTTCCAACTGGCAAAACACCCACCGGAACCTGTCGGACGACTCAGACAAGTATTATGAGCGTAATAGTGTTCACTTACATCCCATCTGCTTTTTCGGCCAGCGTCTCAATGACGAGATCCTTATCCTCCGCTCTCCACCGCCTCATGATTGGCTCCGAATCCGAATAAACAACCGACCTGACATAGTCCACGATATCTTTTTTTTGTCCAGTTTGGTCGTGAAGGGACACACGACGAGAAGTAAGGGGCTCAACGACATTTCGTATGTCGATCTCCGGTCGACTTGTGACACATATGTGGAGATTCGGAAGACGAAACTCGACCAGACTTTTCACGAGATCAAGAACCCGTTCACGAGGTGTTGGAATCCCAGAGCTGTCGGGACACTCGTCGATGGCATCCATGATAAGGTAGATTGGGTGCTGATCCGGAAGTGTGAGCATCTCTTTCAGGCAATGTGTCAAAACGTCGTCACTGGGTTGTTGCGCGCCGCTGTCGTGGGTCGAATAAAGGTATGATAGAAGGTCACAACGAGGACCGGATCGAGACGAAAGTTGGGTGAGAAGGGATGGGACAATGTCCCGCCAGTGTTGTTTGTGGGTGTCCCGAAAGTCGAAATAGAAATAAGCAATTGAGGCATGTCCGGCCTCACACATGGCCTCAATTTCTCGGATGACCGAGGAACTAATGGACAACATCAATAACCCTAGGAAGAAATAGATGAGGATACACAGACCAGAGAATAGTCTTGCCTGAACCAGCTGACAAGAACGATGGGTTGTCAGGCGGCATTCAGAGGAAAATGGAACAGGGGCGTACGTTTTCCATGAATCCAAAGCAGCGAACCCTCGGTTACCTTCCAATCGGTGAAAATGCTACCTTGAAAGAACCAGGTTGCCGTTGTCTTGCGATGGGTACTACACGCGATGTTATGATTCGTGGATGGGTCTGATGGAGAGAGCCATCTGCGAAGGTTCTCCCGTAATTGATTCTCTGCAAGGATGCATGAGCATTCCTGATCAGCACCAAAGTGGTCTAGGAGATCACGGACGTTTGATTTGGTCCATGTCGTTGGCCATTCGTTGCGTGGCTACCTTTACTTCCTTTCCGTCTAGGTACAACAGGGTCACGATTAAACCTTATTTCGGTGAGAGACCCGGAAATGGTGTGCGCACCGTCAAAGACCTCCGCAACCTTATCATCAACCGCCTTCACTCTTTCATCGACGCCTTGTACTCTGTGATCAACGCTGACCACCCTATCGTCGACCACAACCACCTGATCCGCGACCTCCCGAACACCCGCGTCTACAATATACGTGGCCTTTAGAACTTGCGTGGTGGCCATCCGAGCCTCATCATGGGTGAGCTTGTCTAGCCTCTTCAGTGCGTTTTCCAAATCAGCCCTTCTCACAAGCTTCTTCAAGTACTTTTCTGGAGATCGCTCAAACACCGCGACGTATATGTGTACGAATCACTCACTCTCACTCATTCGACCTTGCTTAATCTCCTTGGTCGCAATCGCAAGTATGGAGAGGACCTCTACCATGATCTTTACGATCATATCCATCATTTCAGGGGTCGGTGCCACCTCGACATAGGTCTCGAGACGTCGGAAGAAATTCTCGATGCGCTCGAAGATGTCGACAAGAGTTTCCTGGCTTGCAGGGAGATCCTTAGCTGCCTGAGAGATGCATGTGTTAGGATGACTGTACGAAGGTATCAAGAAGGACACGCACTAAAAGGAGAACACCAACTCCGGCAAAGATGATCTTCGCGGGTGACAAAACCTGCCAGATGAATATAAGAAGGCGGCTCTCAGATGAATCCATGTCCTGAAGCGCACCAGACCAACACCCTCTCCGAGAGTAGAAGAGAAAGAATAGAGAACATTGATTGTTGGGTCGAGCCATTTCGTCAACTTGTCATCGCTGCTCCGGGACTGATTCAACTCATGGACTTGCTGCTGAAGGACGGCGAGAACAGCGGTAGGAGAGTCGCATGCCTGAAGTTGGGCGGCGAGTGGATGAGCAAGGAGGTCTTTCTTTGTCTTTTTTTCGTATGCTTTTAAGGCAT
>Ga0307512_10000993_pt1 | contig 41733 bp, 46 predicted proteins | sample 14_EM_MG_FD_200267 | JGI IMG/M metagenome (GOLD analysis project Ga0307512, IMG submission 200267) | Populus trichocarpa ectomycorrhiza microbial communities from riparian zone in the Pacific Northwest, United States - 14_EM | ecosystem: Host-associated > Plants > Roots > Unclassified | place...
CAACTCGTAATTGCGAGATCGAAGGGAAGACAAACAATCTTTGGTGGATGCTGTACTCGGTGGATGCTGCACTCGGTGTATTCTGTACTCGGTGTATGCTGTACTCGGTGTATGCTGTACTTGGTGTATGCTGTACTCGGTGTATGCTGTACTCGGTGTATGCTGTACTCGGTGTATGCTGTACTCGGTGTATGCTGTACTCGGTGTATGCTGTACTCATTGTCAACTCGTGATCATGGCACAGAGAGATAGAGAGGGATGACTTAACTTTGTGTTCTGCAATGATGGTAGAGTTGAGGACAACAAAGAGAGCGATGGGGGATGGAGATGAAAACGATGTGGAGGATACAAGCGGATATGAGTAATCAGGGGAAAGACTTGCCTGTTTGGGTTGGGAAGACCTCGCTTCGGTGTGATTTCACGCCGGATCGGGACATGTGCCTGCCGTATCGGGGATGGTAAATTGACTCGAGCACGAAATACTCAAAAGTCCCAGTTTCTCACGATTATTTGTCATGTATCCTCTGATCTATCTCATTCTCTTCCTCAACTCTACCATCACCTATGAACACGAAGTTGAGTCATCCGTCACTATCTCTCCATGCCATGTTCAACAGTTGACACCAAGTACAGCATACACCTAGTGCAGCATACACCGAATACTGCATTCATCATGTACTGTATCATCCGAATATCGACTGAGTCCCGCGCCCAGCCAGTCTCTGATCTCTCCACAGACTAAGTTGTATCCGATTCTCTACATTCCAACAGTCCCGAACTGACCATTGATTTGAGTCTCAGCTCCCATCGCACCTGCCTCCCAAATGACTGCCTCCAGATTGAGCGCCTGCAAGTACTCCTCGGATCTCGCTTGATGATGGCCTCCAATAGCATCTCCTATCTTGCCCGATTATGGCCTCCAAGTGCATCTCCACACTTGCTCACCCAAAGCCTCCGAGTGTACCTCCAATCTCGCACCATTCTGGCCTCCAAGTGTATCACCAAACTCCCACGATTGCGGCCTACAAGTTTGGATGATCTCAGCCTCCAAGGGCATCTCAACGCTCGCTAGATTATGGCATCGGAGTCCATCTCCAAACTCACTAAATTACAGCCTCCAAGTGTATCACCGAACTCACTTGATTGTGACCTCCAGCTGCACACAATTGTGGCCTCCAAGTGCATGTCCAATCTCGCTCGATCACTGCCTCCAAGTGTATCTCCAAATGTGCATGATGACCGCCTCCAAGTGCATCTCCAAACTGGATCAATCACGGCCTCAGAGTGCATCACTATGTTCAGTCGATCATGATGTGGTGTAACGCTGGAGCTGGAAGGCAGATAGCCAATCATCAATATTCCGCTGCCCCTTGAATGGCATCCATGGGATGTCTTGAGACATAGTGGTTCTGGCTTGGGGAGCGTAGAGAGAGGGTGAGAGGATACGAATGTTTACACGGCCATGATACACCACACACATTAAGTGAATCTCAGAACGCTTGGCAAGAGTGCGTGAGGAACCACACCAATTGCGTGGATCCATGAAAGCTCGGCAAGAGTGCGTGAGACCAAGGGCTGGGGAAGATACAGTATGTATTTCGTATAATGTGATGACGTCTATCTACTCCGGGGTTTCTCAAATGTATACTCTCTGTCGCTGAGTCCATCTCAGTCATCCCTGTATCTCTGTATGTATGTATATGGAGAGAGTTAGATAATACATGCCATATTATGAGGTTGCTAATCTTGTGAATATAACAAAATGCCTTGTGGTTGTGGAACCCTAAGAACCACTGCTGTGAGAATATGGCACCAAGTCTCCCACTGAGCTTGCACAGAGGTCTCAGCTGCACTCGAAGCCTCCTGGAGCCCTGTGCTGAGGTCTCAGGTTCTCTCGAAGTCTCCCACAGACATGGGCAGAGGTCCCAGTAGCTCCAAAATTTGACTATCCTAACAGTCAAATCTTGTAGCATCCTGAATGCACCTCCATAACCGCAGGTGCTTTCAGGAGCACCTGAGAATTCTCTTGCAGAGTCTGAGAGCACATTGCAAAGCTCCAGGGGGGCCTGGGAGCATCTGGAAGTACTTATAAGCACTGGTGAGGGCTAATGGAGAGTCTGGGAGATATGCGCGTGGCTTCCGGACCGATTTACATTTTGCAGATGTACTGTCAAGCGTCAGATACAACAGGCGGAGAACCCAATGCCTGCCGTAGTCATCAGCATGGAAGAAGGGCATGCTGACAATGCTATTCTTCTTGACTATTTGATCTCCCAAGGGGCGCTCGAGGACTGTGGGATCGGCAACACTGACCCAAACATCCCGATTGACAGCAATTGCACGGTTGACTCACTGCATTTCAGGATGCCAGGGGGCAGCAGGGATTACATAGATGAATGTGACGAAAGCAACGAGCATGATGCCATCCCCTCCACTAGCCGGCCACGATGGGCCACGACCGAACTCACGAGGTTGTGGGATCAGGCAGAGATTATTGCAGGGCATAAGAAGGTTGTGGATAAGTGGAACTCGGAAGATCTGCTGCTGGCAGATGATCCATCCAATCAATAATGGGTACGAAGTGAGTGGGGGGAATAGGGGGCTGAGGAGGACACCCCATGTATGGACCATTGGGAAAAGAGTTAAAGATACCCATGTCATGGCTCGGGATGTGAGCGATAATTAGGGATGGAACATAGAAAGAGTCTCAGATGAGCAGTCAGGAGTTGGTGTTACGGAAATGCAGAGATGTTGAGTGACACAAAGTCAGGTACAGAAATATAGTGTGATGGTGGTGGGATTATTTGGGACAATAGGGAAGTGGTCTGAGGTGTACCCACATTGGATGATGTGGCGTGATTGTACTGATAAAGAGTTGCACTGATGGTGTGTAGGATCATCAGGAGTGAGTCAGAAGATATATGGAAGCATAGGACATGATTTGAGAGTGGCAGACAAACTGTATATATAGAGAAGTTGTTGGTGTTGGAGGATTTCCTTATCTTCTCTCTCTACTTGTTCTCTTGTATAGCAAAGCAACAGACAACTTTGATCCAGCTTTGACTCTTGTCAAGTCTGGATTTCTTGATCCGGACTTCAAACTTCTTTGCCTGGTTCTATGATTACATTCTTCTTTCCCATATCACCTATGCCCAACCCTGCCCGTAACACTTGAACGAGTCCTAATAATTTTTACCTCATATTGAATGTGTGTACGTTCCTCATCAAGGTGTAAGTATTGTTCCGAACCTTATTCTGTTTTCTTTTGGGTTCACTTAGTACAAGATCACTGTGGGATACATGTTTGTGACAATTACGTCGATGAATTACCACTACTTATGGTATTGAATATCTGTCAGTACCCATATCAATCACCATATATCGATGCAAATGTATGACAGTCACTGTACTTCCCAAGTAAACCGGTTTGATCTTCCAGGAAGACCCTGCCTTGTTTTTGAACCCGGACCATTGTATGCTTTCGATTGCATCGAAACCATGCATACAGCATCTTTCGAAGAAGAACCGTTGAAATTATATGCCTGGGAATAATCTGATACCCCCTCTGTTTGGAATATTAGGTGGAAAGATGCAACTTGACAATGCGGATGCCTAGACATTCAAGATTCCGTGTTCAGACAACACTGCACTGTAGCACAGACTTTGAGTGCGGTCATCATGTGGTGTTAGGTTAGAGTTGAGCAGCGGAGGCGCATTCACATTACTTCTTGTGTACGTGTCAAATGGATGAATAGACAAGTCAATATACCCATCACCAGTTTGACAGCTGCACCATAAGATGACGTATGCTTCACCGTGTGCCAGGATTGGTCCAACAGGTTATGAGACCGGTCGCATTTTATTTTTGGCAATTACGAATCGGCGACTCACGGAGGAACGCCACTTTCGAAGGAGTCGCCTCTTGATGAGCAGCGGAGTATAATTGACAACTTTGACATTGACATCGTCACGATGACTTCTACCGCCATATCGATTGCGAAGTTCAATGGGTCGAACTACAAACAATGGTCAGGGGAGATGGCGCTTCTCTTGGAGCAGAAGCAGGTCAACAGTATAGTCACGGGGGAGGAAGAGCGGCCCAAGGATGCAGCGGAGCAGGATGCAACCGCAGCGGAGACATTGGCACATCGGGCTGCAGTCAAAGACTGGGTAAAACAACTTGGTACTGCGCGATCGAGGATCCTGCTCAGCATGGAGCCGCGGCTGCAGGCATCGTATATGGAGATCACGGATGCGTGAACACTCTGGGAAAAGCTGGCGACGGCGTACAAGGCAAAGTTGAAGTTCAATGTCTTTCAGATCCGGGAAGAGCTTTTAGGGACAAGGCTCAAGGAATGTGACGATGTTGAAACTTGCCCTTTACGAAACGACCAGAAGGTGAAGGACTACAATCTCTGTTCCGATGCATTGTCGTCGGATGCGACAAGGACTTTGGCAAAGATGACCGACGAGGAGCACATGTTTTACCTCCTGCGCGGAATACCGAGGAATGACGATTTGCAGTTCTTTCTTGAGTTGACGATAAACAAGAACGTGACGGCAACACTCACGCTAGATGAGATCGTGATCAAGTTGGTCGAGAAGGAGGCCACGACCAAGCGTGAGAACGGCCTATGACAGGAAGCCCTACTGTTCTCGAAAGGGAATGCCAGAGGAAAAGGAAAAGGCAAAGGCAGGAAGAGTGGGAAAGGTCATGAGAGTGATGAGGATCAGGATCGCAAGGGCAAACCAACGTGTTTCTATTGCCATAAGGAAGGGCATAAGGTGTGGAACTGCCCGAGCATGAAACGCGATGATCCTCCGGTCAGAAACGAAATCACTGAACCCGCAGCGAAGGATGATATGCTTACTGCCGCGAGGGTTTCAGCGGAGACAATCGAAAACTACTGGGTGACAGATACTGGCGGAAAAATGGCCCCTTCGAAGGAGAGTTGGTACTTGAATTGTACCTCCACCTCTCACATTTGTGGAAATCGAAGGATGTTCGTTCGGTATATGGGATTCACCAAGCAAGACGACCAGGAGATTCGCGATTCCGCTAGGAGGGAAGCGGGCAAGGCCATCGGACATGGGGATGTACGATTGAGTTTTTGCCTACCTGGAAATCGTGAGCATGAAGTAGTTGTGAGGGATGTTCTGCATGTGGAAGGGGCACACGACTCGCTCTCCCAATCAAAGCTTATGGATAGGGGGTTATGGATTGTCCCCGTCAATGGCTTCGGAATCAAGATATACGACACCCCAAATACTGGTCGCAGAGGTCAAGGAACTCTTGTTGCCGTTTCACCCCAGGTTGGAGGACTATTCCGGTTCGATGTGGATGCTAGAGGAAAGGGTCGTCGGTCAAGAGATGTATCTAGAGGGAGGAAGTGACACACATCACCGAATACGATTCCGAATGAGCATCCCTATACAGACATCTTGGAGCCGGAGCAGCCACCGAACAAAAAGGATATATTGGTACCAATTGCATCGACACCCATGATCAACTGACCAATAGCCCGTCGTAATTTCAATGGTGGAAGTTCCAGAGGTTGTGCTGCAGGTCAATTGATGGATTGCGCGGGTTCTGGCGATGAGGATGAAAGTGATGATGAGAATGAAAGTGAGGATGAGGATGAGGATGATCCACCGGTAGTGATTGACAAATCCAAGAAATCATCTTTCACACGGGAATTGGCAGGCCTCGACGGGAATCTCGCGAGTGCATAGGAAGCACCTGCGGGCTCTCAGCGGAGGAGGAGCCGGACTGATCATCGCCGTCGGAGGGGTCAACTGGAGATCAAGAGTGCAGAGGCCGACTAACCAGTCCAGGCCGAAGCTCTTGATACTGAGTAGGATGTGAGTTGTTTCGTTTCTTGGGAGGATAATCGCTTGTGAGGAGCTCTGGGTTTGGCTGATCGCTTGGGAGGAGCTCAGCACGGTTTATCTTTCGGTTTTGTAGTTTCTTTATGGATTTGACATACAGTCATGATACAGCCCTGGAGGAGTGTAGGGCAGACTTTGAGTGCGGTCATCATGTGGTATTAGGTTAGGGTTGAGCGGCGGAGCCGCATTCACTTTACTTCTTGTGTACGTGTCAAATAGATGAATAGACAAGTCAATATACGCATCACTAATTTGGCAGCTGCACCATAAGTCGACGTACGCTTCCCTCTGCGCCAGGATTGGTCCAACATGCACCAGCTATTTGGGTGCTCGGCTCCAGTCCCCAAGGGATCCCAAGGAAGCTTGCAAGTGTTAAGGCCACAACTGCGCCAGAGTAGACTCGACAGTAGGAGACACAGTAGCAGCAGCAAGAACAGCAAACTCCTTGGGTAGCCTTCATATTGTCAGTGTGCTTCCAACTACCACCCCCTCCGAAATAGATGTGTACAATTGGCCCTGGTAGATGTGCCTAGTGCATCGCGATGTCCGGATCTGAACAACATGACCAAGTGTCCCTCATATCAGCTGCCGATCAGGTTCCCATAGGAGAGGTGATGAACAGGAGTATTCTGAGCATGTGATTGGAGGACACCCAGGAGATGTTGGGGATCGCTCAAGAGATGCTATCACAGGTGGCACAGTACACGGAACCCAGAGAGACTATACAGAGTGTATGCCACCACCCTGAACAAACAATTGAGCTGCACAACGAGATCAGAGATCTCAATGCTCAACATTTCCTGCTGCTGACTTGCGATCACTCCAGGATGCAGGGACAAATATGGGGACTGGAGAACGACTTTGCCGAAGCCAGGAGGAGGCCAGCCTCCGAAGGAACATCAGGAGAGCTTCAGGAGAAGCTGGCCATAATGACACAGGAGGCACAAAATTCTGGTGAGGAGGTGAGCAATGTGTGGACGGAGCTAGCCAATATCCTAACCCTAGCTGTGAGGGCGGTTCCGGCTGCTCCTCAGGCAAAGCAACACGTGGGCCAGAATTTTCTAGACTCGCAAGACATTTCAGGGTCGGATCAAACCCAACGGAGTGGTTGGATTGCACACCTCAGGATGGTAATGCAGTGCAACCCTGGAAGCTTTCGCAATGAACATTTGAAGATGCTTTACGCATGCAACCACCTGAGGGGTGTAGCCTTGGGCCAGTTTTTGCCACATGTCCAGGATGACAGAACAATTGAGCTGAAAGACCTACCAGCATTTATACCACTCCTGGGAGCAGCTTTCGGAGACCCAGACTGGGTGGCCACAGTGGAAAGGATAATTCTTGATGTTAAACAACGCAATCATGAGTTCTCCCATTATTATTTGGAGTTCCAAGTTATCGCCACTGATCTGGATTGGAATCAATCAGCCTTGAAGAATGCCCTGCGGATGGGATTATCAAAAGTCATGAATGATTCCTTCACATATTGTGATATGCCAGAGGACCTTCGTACATTTGTTGCGGTGTGTCAGGAGCGGGAGAACTAGATTCGAAAATGCGAGGCACAGACAACGGGCATGTGGACAGGAGCAGGGACAGGTTGTGCCTCTTCCCCCAGACCTCCAGCAATCCCAAATGGCACCACAGTCACCCTGGCCAGATCAGTTGCCAGATATTCAGGACCTGCACCTGTGGATCCCAGTGTGGGCCAACAGAGGATCTCTGCAGAAGAAGGGGCAAAGAGGTTTGCGGATGGGAGATGATTGTACTGTGCTAGGTTCAACCACTGGGCGGCCGAATGCAGGGCAAGAAAAAAGGCCCAGACATTGAAGGCAGCTGGTGTGGAGGTCAATGAAGTAGGAGCTGGGACATGTTCCGAGGAATTGGGAAACGATTATGTCAATTGAAGAAGCATGGCTCTTCAGTTGACAGAAAACGGTTTGTTGTGAATGCTTTAAAATGTTTTGGAATTTCGTGTCTTTCAGGTAGCAAGGTAGAGATATCGGATGGATCAATGGAACGGAAACATTTCATTATAACCTGCACATTGAACATGAATAATAAACAAATCTCTACATATGCACTGATTGACTGTGGGGCTACAGGCATTACATTCATTGATTAAGATTTTGTTCACTATCATCAGATACCATTACAAGGACGAAATGAGAAACAACATGTTGAGGTCATCGATGGAAGACTCACTCAGTCTGGAGACATCACATATATTGCCACAATAGGAATGGAAATTCAGAACCATAAGGAAATGTTACCCATGTTCATTACCAAGTTAGGACATCATTGAATTATCCTTGGAATGCCCTGGCTACGAGTACATGATGTGGCAGTACAATTTGAGTCAAATACTGTTACATTTGGGTGACAATACTGTACTACACATTGTCATGATGTACCTGTTAAGGTTCAGGGAGTCACAGAGAAACCCCTGGAACCTGTCTATCATGCGATGGAAGGAATATTTGAACCATAAATATGACCACAACGACCGTTCTGAGAGAATATAGTGATGCTTAATGGGTCCTCATTCTTCCAGACCGTTAAGAAAGGGACACTCCAGGTGTTCATGGCCTCACTGTATGATGTTGACAAAGCCATTGAAGAAAAGGACCTGAAAGAACAACCCTGGGAGGAAATCATCCCTGAACAATATCATGAGTTTTTGCCATTGTTTAGTAAGTTTCTTGCAGTTTGACTCCCACCACATCAACCAGGAATTGATCATGAAGTGTGATTAAAGGAGGATGAGACACCTACTTGGGGACCTCTCTATTCAATGTGAAGAGCAGAGTTAGTGGTATTCAAGGAGTGGCTTGACGGAAATATGTTAAAAGGGTTGATATGAAAGTCGTCAGCAGTGTTTGTGGGACCAGGTATATTTGCAAAACTGCTGGGTGGGGGGCTCCAATTCTGTATTGATTATCGGGATACAAAGTGAAAGACAGTAAAAAACTGGTACCCGCTTCCCCTTATACAAGAAATGGTGAATCATTCATGACCAGTCTGAGTTTATACCGAACTCGATGTCTGTCGGCCATATAATTTGCTGCAAATTAAGGAAGGGGATCAGCATAAGTTGGCCTTCTGGACAAGATATGGCTTATTTGAACCTACTGTTATGCAGTTTGGCACAACAAATGCCCCAGCGGATGTTCAAGGGTATATCAAAAATATAATATGGAAAGCCTTGGATGACTTCGTGTCAGCTTACTTCGATGATATATTCATATAGAGTAACTCAGAGGAGGAACATGACGAACTCGTCAAGTGGGTGATCCAACGTCTGATGGAAGGGAGGTTGTATCTGAAACCCGAGAAGTGTGAGTTTCGCAAGGAAACTGTGAGTTATTTGGGGTTGATTATATCTACTAAAGGTATCTCTATGGATGAGGGCAAGCTGGAGACGGCAATGATTTGGAGTCGGGAAACGAAAGAAAAGCATGGTAGACTTAACAATTCATTCGAAGGACAACAATTCTACCGAAGCTGTACTTATTATCGAGCATTCATTCCTAAGTATTCGGAGAATGTGTAACTATTGACAAAGTTGACAAAGATGTACGAACCATTCTTTTTGGAAACAGAACAACAACTTGCTTTTGACTCTATAGCTACCGCTTCTGCTACACCACTGGCTCTTCGACACTCTGATCATGGGAGGGAGGATATCATCGAGACAGATGTCTCTGATTATGTCTCCAGCAGCGTGTCATCACAGTACAATGACGAATGTATTCTCCATCCAGTGGTATATTGTTCGATGAAACATGCACCGGCCGAATGTAATTATGATATATACCATAAGGAACTTACGGCCATTATTACACCTCTTGAGGAGTGGAGACCAGTGTTGAAAAGTGAACTAATTGATCTATCTAGATGAGACTCACAGACCATATATGTACAATCTACCATATGTGTATGCGTATGCACTGCCTGACATGAGACGCATAACCCTGGTCCTGATGCATATCCTCATACAGTCACCATCTTCATACAAGACTTCAGACAATGCTGAGACTCACATGCAACACTCCCCCCTCTTGCTACGCTCCATGGAGCAAGAAATCAAACAACTTGTGGTTCCCATAGTAGCCTCCTCAAACCCCTGCATGAACAGGGAAAGACTACTACTGTATCCTGAGGATGCCCATCCATATAAACAAAGAAATCCGTATTCCCAAAAGAAAAGTGAAACAACCTTACATCAAACCTTAAATTGACCATCATTACCATAGACCCTTTGCTTTTGCAAACATCATATGTTTATCCTCAGTAAGTGCCTTTGTGAGTATATCTGCCACATTTTCGACCATGTGTTCATAGCAGTAGTTGTCTATTTCGCGTTTGTGCAGATCTCGACCATTCTGAAACCAAACAGCAATGTGCTTGGTGCGAGCCTTGATGATTCCCACAGTGATAAGAGTGAGAGTTCCCTGATTGTCGCAGTTGATTGGCAGCGGTGGTAAGGCTTCGCCGCAAATGATTTTCGGTACTTGGAGTAACCATTTCACATATCAGAAGGCCTCCAAAAAGGCGATAAATTGAGGCTCCAGAGTTGACATGGCGATTAGGCCTTGCTTCTGAGACTCCCATGAGACTGCTCCACCCTTGCTGGCGAGTGACACATCGCCTCCCTGGGATTTGTGGTCCGGGCGGTCATTGGCCCAATTGGAATCCACATACCCTACAAGGCTATTGCCCCTGTCAATGCCAATGCCAATGCCAATGCGATTGCTGTTGAAATGTAGTTGGAAATCCGCAGTAAATTTGAGGTAATGGAGAACTGAAATGGCAGCGGTCATATCGCTGGTGAATTGCCGCTAATTGTAACCAAAAAGAGCAGCAACTGCATGTGAGATGTCTAGCCTAGTTGCAAGTGCTGCGTACATTAGTGATCCCACAACTGCTTGATTGTCTGTGAGATCTTCCAGTTCTTTCTCCCCCCGATCCTCAGCCGAATCCAACATTACATAGGGGTCCATAGTTGTCGATATGCCGTGCGTATGCTCCATGTTGTATTGTCTCAGGATCGTGATAATATAGGCTGTCTGAAGGAGGCTGACCCCTGAACCATCGGAATGGATCTCGATGCCGAGGAATTCGTGTGCTGGGCCTAGATATTTAATATTATACTTCTCTGAGGGTTTCGCTTTGACCTTGTTTGCAGCATTGGTGACGGATCCCGGATATGACATGCAGATGTCATCAATATACAGAAGACTCAGAATGCCGTCTCAGCAATGATAGAGGTTAGGATCGGCAACGGATTGAGTGAACCCAAGAGAGAGTTGATAGGTGTAGATATTGTCTTGCCATAGCCACGGAGCTGGTTTAAGACCATAGAGAGCTTTCCTGAGTCTCACGATAATCTTCAGTGCGTTCAACCCTTCTGGCAATTCTTCGGGGAAAGTCAGGTAGATGTCAACATTGTCCATTTTGGGGTTTAGGAACAGGGTACCTACATCCAAGTGGTCCATATTCCACAGGTATCTCCCAATGAAAACAATGATATACCAACCTGTGCTTAGCTTCCCACCAGGGACATAAATCTTGCCAAAATCTGTTTGCTCGTATCTTGTTATGACTAGCCATACTTTATACCATGTGGACCCGTCAGGATTAGGTTTAGTCATATATACCCACTTAGAGCCAATTGCCATAACTTGCAGTTACCATGCTTATTGGGAATTGAGAGCAGAGAAGGTATTATCGAGCAAGATCAATGTGCTTTCTTCCTCCATTGCTCTTTTCCGGTGATCTCGATGAGGGCATTCCATAGCTTCTGCGAGGGTGAAAGAATCTCCTGTTGCTTCAGATGCCGTTAATGCTTCTGCGGACCCTTTACATTGACTTCTTGTAAGAAGATTCGCTATCAGCAGAGCTGGAGATGCTGGCAGTAGTTTGCTTGATCTCTTCATTGCTGCAATCATACGCCGGGCAGTCTAATCCTCTCGGCGGAGGCGCCGGCTGTGGGCGATGTCTGCTTCTGCTGCCAAATGCTCGGCAGTTTGATTCTGTTGGCAGAGGTGCCAGCTCTGGGCGTTTTCTGCTTCTTCATCAGGAGCTTCATGCATGTGACATGTGGGTCTCTTACCTATCAGCGTAGGTTGGCTATCTATTCCTGGGCGAGGCCCATCCCCAGTATCTGTTTCTTCGACATATTGCCTATCTTGTGTTTATCCTAACATGTCGATCTCATTGCTTCGATCCCGACATGACATGTGTGCATTTCATTCCTGATCAAAGACAACTTGTGATTGGTCTCTCGCCCTCTGAGATTCGGGATCCCATATCTGCCACAATGTCATTGAGTCAAATGTGTAGCCTACCATCATACTTGGCTTTGAACGTGGGCCAAATTTGCCTTGGCGTTAGGCTGCAGGGATGAGACTGCTTGCCTAACATCCGAATCGACCTAGGTTGTGAAGAGATGGTGGATACAATATCTTGGTGCCTTCAGCATCGTGCGTAGGTTTGCCAAGTCCATGCAGCATCCCATACGACGTTTTGTAGAGTGCCTGATAGCCATCGCAGTCATTCTCTCTTTTCAGGCCCTCATTTGGTGATCTTTGATGGAGATAGACTGCAGTATTAACTGTGTCTCCCCAGAACTGAATGGGAGCCAGAGAGTTGATCATCATTGCCTGGGCTTTTTCAGTAATTGTATGGACCATTCAATCCGCAAGGCGATTCTTATGATGAGAGTATGGTGGGTATGGCTCGTATGTAGTACCTCGGGCCGCGATGACAAGTTCGAAAGCCAGATTGTTGTATTCACCCCATCCATCCTCGCACCGGAATCACGTGATCTCGGATCCCATCGAGTCTACTTGGGCCTGAAATGACTGGTAGGTGAACATGCAGGTCTCGGTTTTCCTATTTGGTAGCAGACATATGCATGTGTACCTCATGTAGTCGGTGATGGATAGTATATAGTATTGATTGTGTGGGATGGTCAGTGTAGGGAAGGAACCGCACACATCCAAATGTACAAGTTCAAAGGGCTTCGTGGTGCTATTGACTGGCAGTCAAAGAACTTTTGCTTCTGCTTGGCCTGTATGCAGACTGTGCACATAGAATCATTGCGTGTATATCTGCCAATCAGAGTTGTGATGATGGTAGGATTCATATGGGCTAGCTGTCCATGCCATAGTCTTGTCACTGGGATTGTGAGAGTCTTTCGAGTGGACATAATTTTGCCTGCAATAGATGCACTTGATGATTCGACTGGAGGTTCGAATGTATGCTGCATTTTACGCTCTGCGATCAGTACTCCTGGAAGTGAGCTGTCTCTTGTTCTCTATGTGCCATTCTCAGTGCTAGATGATAGGAGTTAGGTAGAGGGAACTATGATATATATGCCATTGATTAGTTGTCCGGGGAGAGTGCAGCAAGATGGCAAAGTTATGGAGGATTTTCCGTTCCGCAGTATAGTCGTATGCCCGCCCAAATAAGATTCATAGATTGATTGAAATGAATTTCAAAATGTGGGAATCTGGAGGGCTTCCACTTGGAACCCCTGTATGACGTTGACGAAACTGTAATGCATGACTATAACTGAGTTGTTGTCTCCAGGTTCAATTATTATAAGAAGTGAGAGCTTTTTGGACATTGAGAAGATGCTGCGGTCATCGCACATGTGGTGTGATGTTCGGGATTCAGTGACCCACTTCGGAGCGATGGCAGCGGCAGTGGCGAGAGCCGATGCATTTTGTCAGAAGGGATCACAGTCTCCGGTCATAGCCAGAGCTGCTGTAGCAGTGGCTTTCATCACTCTCCACCACTCCTTGAAACGTTGATAGGAGACTCAAGCATCTTTGACGCTGCCTGGGAGCCGGCACTGGAAGCAAATCCGCTCATCGCTTCCGTTGTTTCCTCCCTCCTGAGTGCGTATGTGTTCTCTGCATGCATCTGGAGTGTGGCTGTCCATTTTGCAATAGATGCACTTACTTTCGTGTCTGTCTCCAGCTCCACCGCTTCCACCATGTCCACCGCGTCCACTGGGTCCATTGGGTCCACCGCGTCCACCATGCCCACAGCCAGGGTAACTGCCACGTTGGGAGAGAAGCGCAGCCCACCTGGATGCATCTCGGAGTTCTTTGGTGTGGCTAGCTGTAGTTTTCTCTTCCAGGAGGTCATGAATGGCTTCTTCGGGTGTAGGTAGGGGCTTTCTATGCTTCAGGACCATTAATATCACCGCATACTTTGATGGCAGTGATGTGAATAATTGAGTGCGGAAATTGTGATCAGAAATTGTGTTGTCTGTATGGTCCAGTTGTAAGCGGTAGTTACTGAGGTTGGTGAAGTTTGCTTTGAGTGGGTCATCGTCCTTAGGTCGGCCAGCGCGGAGCTGGCAAAGAATGTCCTCTCTGCCAAAATAAGATCCAGCAGTGACCAGGTTGATTTCTAGTACATTCCACATCATGTGAGCATTTCTTATACCTTTTACAATACGCCGTACTTCGGGGGAACAGGACAGTCTCTTTATTGATGTAGCCTCAGCTTCGGTAGCCTTCCAATTATCATAGTTGCCATCATGGTCGAGATCGAGGGGCTGCAGTTCAGGAACATCTCCAGTGACGATTGCATATCCTCTGATGGCCGACAGGATCGGTATCGTGTCGTCTCTCGATTTGTCGTAGTTAACGTGAGTGAGCTTATGGATGTCGCCCACTTGGTTTTGTTGAACATAGTTTCGGAGGAAGTCATCGTGAGATTGTGGAGATGGTGTTGGGTCTTAGTGGTAATTATGTGGCTGTTCCTACGGCGATGAGGTAGAGGGTTCTTGAGGCTCTTTTCGAGATTGTGATAGAGATTGTAGGAAAGATTGTCAGATTTTAGATAGTAGCAATAACCAGGGTCATAACCTGTCAAAAAGTTAACTAATTAATCTATCTAGAAGAGACTCAAAGACCATAGATGTATAATCTACCATATGTGTACGCATATGCATTGCCTGACATGCGACGCATAACTCCGGTCCTGATGCCTATCCTCATACAGTCACCATCTTCACACAAGTCCACATTCTCATACAAGACTTCGGACAATGCTTAGACTCACATGCAATAACCCGGATGCAAATGGGCTGCATACCCCCTCCAATTGTTGACAGATCATAACAATCTTGAGTATTTGATAGCAATGAAGCTGTCAAACTGAAGACTGGCATAATGGTGAGAATATTTTACTCGATTTAAGTATCAAATTGTTTAATGACCACGCAAATCAACTGGGAAAGCGCATGCGTTGACTAGGAGGCCGGGAGACCTCCCTGGGAGGGGGATGAAATACTTAAACATATGGAACGGGTGGTTTTGAAGCCGCAGAATTGACCAGAGCAATTACGTTTGTTGGCCGATGCGTTGCCTGTTCAGAATTGTCCCTCTACTTTCAAGATTATGACAGAAACATATGGGATGAACCCAGTATCAAAGAAGAACTTGGAAACAATATGTGTGGGTTCTAGCTTGAAGGAAATTACCATGGCAAAATGTACAGAGGAAGAAGAGAGCATACAATATCAAGGGAAATTATATGTACTGGAAAATGACGTGATGCGCTGACAGTTGATACAGGAGCATAATGAGACACCATTGGCGGGAAATCTGGGATGAGCAAAAACATCAACCTTCTTGATGAAGAATAATATTTGAAGGAAATGTGAAAGGAGGTTGATCAATACATAAGGAATTGGCATAACTGCCAGAGGTCTCAGGGCTCACATCATTCGACATTTGGAGTCTTTCGACCACTGCCTGTACCAAATATACTGTGGGGAGATATATCAATGGATTGTGTAATGGGGTTACCAGAATGCGAGGGGTTCGACACAGTATTGGTAGTACTAGATAGATTGTCAATGATGGGACATTTTATACCCGGCCATACAATGATTGATGCACCCAGGCTCGCTGAACTGATGCTATAAGACGTGGTACTGTTACATTGACTTCCGATAATGATGGTATCTGATAGCGGACCACAGTTTGGTGGGATGTTTCATGGCCAGATGTGTAGTCGTTCTGGCGTTGAACGTAAGATGTCAACTTCCTTTAATCCACCAACCGATTGTCAGACTGAGGGGATGAAAGCGAGCATGGAACAGTATGTCGGTGTGTTCATCAATCATCAACCGGATGAAAGGGTGAAATACCTTCCAATGGCCAAGTTTGCTGCAAACAATACAACATCCGAAACTACAAAGTGTACCCTGATCTTCGCCATTCAGGGAGTGGATCGCCGGATGAGATATTTAGAAAACCACTCAATAGACCAAGAACAACGCTGTTTGGATGGCAATCAGGTTCAAGCAGTAATGCAACAGGTTCATGAACACCTCCCAGTTGAGATAAAACAGAGTCAGGCATTACAGGAAAAAGGAGCAAATCGACAACGAATTCCAGCACCAAAAATACAGGTAGAATCCCATTGTCTCACTCCTAGATCCCATGGTGAATGATCCCCTTGTTGGACAGCATGTTTATCGACCACCCCCAGTGGGGGTCAACAGCGAAGAGGAGTATCAAGTTTCAAGGGTGAAGAATAGTCGTACGTGTCGAAACTAGTCGCATTATCTGATCCGCTGGACCCTTTCAAGGCCTCAGGCCTGAATAGGGGATGCTGTCACGGCTCAGGTTGCAATTCATGATTAGGGATGGTTCATAGCTGGAGTCTCAGGTGAGTGGGAAGGAGATGGTGTTATGGAAAGGCAGACATGTTGAGAGACCTGAAGTTAGGTACAGAAATATTGTATGATGGTGGTGTGAATATTTAGGATGATAATGATGTGGTCTGAGGTGCTGCAACATCGGATGATGTGGCATGGTTGTACTCATGAAGTGTTCGGCTGATGGTGCCTCAGATCATGAGGAGGGATTCAGATGATATATCGCAGCATAGGAAACAATTTCACAGTGGCAGACGAACTGTATATACAGAGAGGTTGTTGGTATTTGAGGATTTCCTGTTCTTCTCTCTTTACTTGTTCTCTTGTATAGCAAAGCAACAGACGATTTTGAACTACATTTGACTCTTGTCTTGTCTTGATTTCTCAATCCGCACTTCAAGCTCCTTTGCCTGGTCCTATGATTACATTTTGGTTTCCAATTTCACCTGTACCCGACCCCACACATTACAACCCCAGATGCACAATTGAGTGGAGTAGCAAGATGGAAGGAGAATATTGAAACCACACAATTCAGTCAATTTGTGACATGGTGGGGGAAAAAATATTCCTATTGGCTTGGTTGCACCCACATTACCTGGTAAATACCTACCATTCTGCCCTTACCCTCTTGTAACCTAGAGACAAGAGAGACGACAACTATTGCCGAAGTGGACAGACCATTCTGAACTCAGAACTGAAGCGATAAGCAAGATATTCCAAAGCACCGAGTACAGGTGGGGAACCAGGAGGGCAAGAAGCGAGGCCATTGTATAGAGATATGAGAAGAGCATACCAGAGAAATCAGAAACCACATAGAGACTGTAAACAGAAAGAATTGGCACAAACTAACCCTCCAGATATATAAAGAGCTCCTCCCGCCCACGCTCCTCAGGCGAGACAGCCACTGTACTGTACCATTCATCGCACTCTGCAAAGCAATGAATGTGCGCAATATCACGATCTCAACCATAACCAATGATCAACATGCCATTTTCTTCAGAGAACAACACTGCAGCATTATTCGGAGATGCCATCGATTTCGATATGTCGTTGAATATTCAACCACTACCACAACTGCGATAAGCTTCGACTCCACCACTGCAGTAGCCGTCATCACTGCAGCCACCACCACAGCCAGCACCGCAGCCACCACCACCGCAGCCACCACCACCGCAGCCACCACCACCGCAGCCACCACCACCGCAGCCACCACCACCACATTCACCACCCCTGCAGCCACCACCCCCACCGCCACCACCACTGCTGCTGCCACCACCACCACAGCTACCTCCACTGCAGCCACCTCCACCACAGCCACCACCACCACCGCAGCCACTACCACCACAGCCATCACCAACACAGCAACCACCACTACAGACACCACCACTGCAGCCGCTCCCACTGCCATTACCGTGTATACCCCCTCCTCAGATATCTCCAGTATTGGTTCTGAGCCCTCCCTAGTATCCCTGTCATCGGGTACTCTATCACACCTCAGCCGGGAATCCTTCTTATATAGACCTGACAGATCGCAACATGAACCTGTGAAGTTCACCACTTGTGAACTGTCCCCCCAACTCACAGCGAATATCATGTTGGAGATCTATCATCACTTTAGTGACATTACCAAAGGTGCCAAAGCCAAGGTCGCTTGGTTGTTGAACTTTGCAGAGAGAAACCTTGTCCTGAAGAAGTTGAAGTACAAGTAATACAATGACTTTCTCAAGGCCCTTGACAGCTCTGCCATGGTAAGGGAGATGATGAAGCAATACCTCTCTGCCCAACAAAGGAAGACCTGGGCAATGAAGAAGCTGGAAGACCTCTGGCAACTCTATCCTGAACTCCTGAATATCCTGAGCAATTCCAGTGGAAGTGAGAAGTAGCTGCAAGTAACCCCAATCACCCACCAAACATCCGGAGATCCAGTGTTAGCCCAGAGATGCCTCTGTTATGTATATGTCGACTGTCTCACCAAGCTAACCGGAAGTTGAAAGCAAACAAGTAGTTTACTTCTGGAGACTTCCAGGAGGCTAAAAAGTTATTAGATAAGGGCTTCCCTCCCCTGGAAGAAAGAATCAACTCTGAAGCGATGGGCTTGAAATGGTACTGAGCGTAGATATTACCCAGTTGCTATTACCCTTGGATGGATGCCTGTGATCATGTCAATTGACTTTGGATCATCTCACCATCAGTGCCACCTTCCAACCATCGGATACCCATACCGCCTCCATCCCCTGAGAAGGGCAACATTATTCCACCGCCAACCCTACCAACCAGGTAATCAGGTATGGAAACCGAAATGGTTGGGAGTAACGTTAGAAGCATTTTGATGGACCTGGCAGAGGATGGATCTGAAGATGGAACCAGCACTACCACCAAGACAGTGGACAGTACCATCATGCCAGCGCCCAGCGAGAAAGAGGCTGGTTTAATCCCACCAGCACCCACTAAGAAAGATGCCAGTACAATGCCACCAGCTGCCACCAAGAAAGTGGCTGATACAATCCCGCCAGCTTCCACTGAGAAGGAGGACGGTATAATCCAAGAGAAACCTACTGATCCGAACCAGGAGAGTAGTCCAAAGCCCAATCAGCATGCCACTCCCAGCAGCAACAGAAGCAGTTCCAACGATGAAACAACAGAGGAAGATCACGTGTGATGCTTTCGAAAATGGCTCCACCTCCAGCCGGACTCCATAAGAATGTTGAATCACACGACGATGATGCTGGCACACCATGAGAGAACAATGGTGAACAAAGCGTTACCTATCTTCCAACAAGAAGTAAACAAGGACCCAGAGTTGTTGAGAGAAGCTGGGCCACAAAGCACTGGGGGCATATACCCAATGCGTGAGACAATATTTCAATTCGACACTTGGAGTTGCACCATCTCGTACATCGCAACATGTCAAGGAAAGTGAAAAGCCATTACAGAGAATAGCAGGAGAAACTGGGTGGGCAAGGAGTGAGATTTCTTATGTTTTTCCTTTTGGTTTATGGTATTCCTTTGGGGTTATGCCTTTCCTTTGGGTATATGATTATCCTTTGTATTCATAGTTTGCCTTTGGGTTGATGTTATGCTGATGTTCTTTCGGGTTGGGGTATACAGTTATATGGAAGAAGAGAGTTGTGCTTCGCACAATAAGCCAGGCAGGAGTTGTGGCAGGAGAATCCATTTCACACCACTGCTGCCACTTAGGCAAGGTAGAGGAAACCCGGCCAGGGACATATGGGGATCGAGGGATAATACAGATTGTCTGATCGATTGTGGGTGTACAAAAATACTACTATAATGCTGATGGGCCATGCGACATGGGGATACAGATGTACAGGGGTAACTGAGATGGACTGAGTGATGGGGTGTATATCGTCCGGATAGCTTAGGGTAGATAGGCATCATCCCATCGTAAAATCATACAATGACATCCACTTTCCATCCTTTCCACCAATTAGTCTCACTCTCTCTTTCCGAGATTTCGTAGATCCACTCAATTGCATGGTTTGTCACAGCTGGGTACCCTGGCATATCTTTTCAACATCTTCCTGTGCTCAAGCCATAACTGGGCTATCTCAAGAATTCCCTTTGGATGCCGCGAATGGTGTGGTGGAGTGTTGAGGATGATCTCTCCACCTTATGGCACTGTCGTTTCGCCATGCAGCCCAGGTGCACTGACAATCCATGCCTATTGGAGATCAGAATGTTTTGCAATCCAAGGCCAGTGGTGATCAGAATGTTCCCCAACATCCAAGTGCCACAGTTCAGGGATCTTGTAAGGACGCGTACGCCAGCGTCCGGCAATATAAGGATACAGTTGCACACCTGGATCACAGTAATCTCAGAAGTAGGTTCGGTGGTAAGATTCACAATAGTGATCCAAGATCCGTGGCGAGGTCTAAGTAAGGTTGCGCTTACCCGGCCTATGACATGACCGCTGCAACCCTAGCCACTAGTACAAGAACTCCGCCGTTACATCATCCCCTTCTTTGGGGGCAGAACTCCTGGGCTGTGTGATCCCGTACATGGAGAAACAAGGTGAAAGGAAACAACCAAACAACCGAGAAAACACACGCAGACTGACCCCACAGCCAGGATAAACAAAGCAAACTAATCCCACAACCGTTTGGTGCCTCCCAGGATGTCTTTTCGGCGGATCTGGTGCACTGGGAATGTCCACCTCCAATTGAACATGATCTGGAGGTGGTAAAACCCATGCCGATGCCATTTGCACTGCACCAGTATCTAATAGGACGAGAGGACAAGCAAAACAAGTAGTCCAATTGGTCCGGTGTCAACATCTCGACGTGGCTTCCCCGGGTGCTTTTGGTGAAACTCCTCGACTCACACTGAAGTATTTTCAAGATTTGCTGCTAATTCCCATCTCGTACAGAGGTGGCTGTAGCCAGCCCACTGGACTAGATAGTGTAACTTCCGGTAGCATCGCTTGGAGTCGAGAATCCAATCGACTTCCCACTCCTCCAAATCATCGAAGATGACTGGGTGTGCCTCCGATGAGGGTTGGCTAATGGTTGGGGGTGTATAATGATCGAGTAGTGGCATGTGGAACACGTTGTGATTGCACACCGACTTCGGCAAGTTTAATTTGTAAGCGTTCTTATTGATAGTCTCACTTACCGTATATGGTCCAGCGCGCTTGTAGTCGAGTGTCTTCGAAGGCCTGGTTGTGGGGAACTGTCTAGTCGAGAGCCAGACTCTATCTCCCACTTCGAAAGTGATCTCCTTCCCACCAGCATACATCATCTGTTTATCATGGGCTTCAACACAGTTTCCTCGGAAGACACAGTAAGTTTCCTCTTGTCCTTCGAGCAAAACGTCCGCTTGGGTCTCAGACTTCAGGGTGGTTGCTTTCGGCGTCTTGAACTGCATCTCGGGATGCCGATGATACACTGCCTAGACCGGGGTCATCCTTGTTGAAGGGTGCACAGAGTAGTTGTACCCAAATTCCACTAAATGTAAGAGTTCAACCCAGGTATCTTGCTTGTAGTGGCAGAAGGCTCATAAGTATTTTGGCATGGTCTGGTTTCAGCGCTCCGTTTGGCCATCTGTTTGGGGGTAAAAGGCGGTCGAAAGGCGGTGATTGATGCTCATGTGAGAGCAAACTCGAATCCAGAATCAGCTGGTGAACTGTGTGCCGCTGTCGGTGATGAGATTATCCTACATGTTGAGCTTGCAGATAATGTGTTCAGAAAACATGCGTGCCAGTTCTGGTTAGTCGATGTCCTTCCGGCAGGGGAGGTAGATCGCCATCTTAGTCAATCAGGCAATGATTACCACAATCCCAGTGCATGCCGATCTCGTTGACTCGGGCAGGTCAGTGAAGAAATCCATGGTGACTCCTTCCCAAGGTCGATGGGGTGGTGGCAGTGGAATGTTAGTTCCGTGGCATGCATGGCGCGGTGGCATGATTCGGTGGCATACGTCGCATCTGGCAACGTACTTTCGTACCCTCTCATCCGGTGCAGGCCAGCAGAAATCTCTAGATACGAGTTCAGCACTTCTACGGGCTCCAAACTGGCCAGATTCAGGATTGTCATGGAAAAGACTTATCACTTTGCTCCGGAGGAGTTCTGGTACGTATATCCTCCCTTCGTAGGTCAGGGCCCCTGAGACGACATTGCAATTTGTATGCGAGTCTGTTACACCCTCCGCTCTACCGTTCTCTGTCAGGTCAGGGTAGTCGACCATTTGGATATCGACGATTTTCTTGTTTACGTCAGTAGCCAGTGTGTCGGTACGCTGGGCTGGCTTGATAATCGTTAGGAGATCATTGTAAGGTTCAACGGCAGTTAAAGTTGCTACAAGTCCTGCAGTAGATGTCTCATATCTGATGTCGTAATCAGGTCGTCTGGAGGGTCCATCTGCCGCGTTCATGTTTCCTGCCAGATGCTCGATGACCAAGTCGTATGAAGAAACAATCTCCGCCCACCTAGCCTGTCTTCGGGAGAGCAATTTTGATCTTTGGAAATACTCGAGATTCTTGTGGTCGCATTGTATCAGGATCCTGTGATTTGCCCCCTCGAGGTAGTGTCACCATTGCTTTATGGTTTCCACAATCTCAAGGAGTTCCCGATCGTATGTGTCATAGTTCTGTTTGGCAGCTGAGCATTTTCCAGAGTAAAAGTTGACTGCTCATAGAGTTCCGAACCCGTCATACTGATTAACAATGCCGGCGATTGCGAAGCCGCTTGCATTGGTCTGGAGAATTATCAGCTTTGCCTGATCAAAATGCTGGAGGATCGCAGCATCGTTGAAGGCCTTCTTAAGTTTCCAACATGCTAGTTCGGCTTCCTCAGTCGATTCCCTTCTCGGTAGAGGTTTATTGGGCTTCCCGGGTGCCTTGCCAGGGGTTTTCAGAGTGCGTACTATTTCTGTCGTCCTCAGTTGCTCTGTTAAGGGTAGCATTACCTTCGCATATGTCCTCATCAATCACCAGTAGAAATTGGCAAATCTGAGGAGCACCTGTACATCTCGAAGTGTTGTTGGCATCGGCAAGTCCTCTGTAGTTGCGATTCTGTCCCAATCCATGCCGATCCGGTCTGGGTTGATGACAAACCCAATGAAGCTGACCTCCGAGACCCCGAATTGACACATTTCGGCTTTGCAGTAGAGACCGATTTCCCGTAGTCACCCCAGCTCCTTGTGTACGTGTGCTTTGTGCTCCTTCTCATGAGTGGAATGAATTGAGATATCGTCAAGGTAGCACACGGCGAAGTCGTCAATAGAAGGCTGTAAGCAATCGTCAATGTAAGACTGGAACGTAGCCTGTGTAGTTGTTAGGCCGAAAGGGATAACCCGATATTTGAACTGACTGTACCGAATTCTGAAAGCCCTCTTGTATTCGTCGCCTTGTTTGTTCCGGATGAGGTGGTAGGCATTCTGAAGATCCAGCTTTGTGATGATACACGCTCCGCAAAGTCGGTCCAGCATTTCCCCGATCAAGGGTAGTGGATACCGGTTTTCAACGGTGGACTTGTTGAGTGCTAGGTAGTCGACGGAGAGTCTCAGGCCGCCATCTGTCATGTTGGCGAATACGATTGGAGCTGCAGTCATTGATGCCAATTGCTGGATGAATCCATTGGCTAGCTTTGTGTCGATATAGGCTTTGTGTGTTCTAAGTTCGATGTGTGAGAGATTGTAGGTCCGTTGATAAGGCAATTGGTAGCTCGGTTCTATGTCAATCGTGTCGTCTATAGATAGGTGTGGTGCAACTGTTTCTGCTTTTGTCTTGCTAAAGACCTCCACAAATTGAAAGTACTTGGCGGTGATGTAACCTCTGTCATCTGTACACACCCTCTCCAACAGTGCTCCATCGGTCTATTTTAGCCAATGCTTTTTTCAAGGAAATGGGAGGGGAGGAAGGGGTCTATTCCAGGAGGCCTTGTCGTTAGTGGTTTGCTCCCAAAGGAACCAAGCCCCGCTGTCCACTGACTCCCTTCGGGTCTCGGCGAGCCGATAGCAGTCATTCAAGGATCCGATGTGGATGCTCTTCTGTCCCAACTATCGCCGCTGCTCTTTGCTCACCCGGTCAGCCTGTGAGGGTATTCACTTTTTTCGTGAGTCCGCTCTAATGTAGCTCCCAGCAATTCTATACAATCCTTTATCTTCAAGGCGAAGGCCGCAGTAACTTCCTCGCCAGCAAGTAGGTCATCAAAAGCTATGGCTGAAAGCAGTTGAATGCTAACTCCACTCTCCTCCTGCTGGTTTGGCAGGGTATCTTGGGTGTCTGAACCGGTAGGGTTCTTCAATGACAAGTGTAATATCTTCGACCAGTCCATCTCTGGATTACGAGCTAGGAACGACAGGAGCCCAGAAACCAGATCATATGCCTTGATCGGTACTACTAGCACCTCCGATTTTTCACCCGGAGCTAGGTGCCTCAAATATTGAACTGAAATAGTTGTCTTTCGGCTGTCTTTGCATGCTCAATTACATTGCCATTGAGGCCATGGGAAATAGAATGAGCCGCCTGGTGTCGCAGTCTGAGCCTCCGAAGGAGTTCTGGGGACATAACGATGCTAGTTGTGCCGCAGTCCACAAAAGCTCGTACCCGCTGCATCTTGCCAGTTGGTCTCGTATCTGAACATCATGAACAATGTGCGTTGAATCTGGGGTCTCTATGCCGCAGACATATTGACTAAACATGTGAGCTCTCAGGCTCTCCAAAACAATCCTGGGTAACAATGATATCAAATGCGGTTGAACCTCGTCCAAAGTCGCCATCAACACCTGTGTCGCCGCCGCCTGCATTCCCAGGTCCATCTCGTCCAACCTCTCTCGCTGAGCCAGATACCGGGCGAGGTATACTAGTGTGTGTGTTGCCGCATATCGAACGATCGTTGGCGTTTGACGTGGCGTTCTCCGTCATTGGTGTCGAGTTTTTGTGGTGACTACTGTTCGGGCTTCTCGTTGGGTGAGTATTGTGGGCATTCCCGAGATTGATGGCCTATCACTCCGCATCTCAAGCAAACTCTCGCTTCTAATCGTAGATGACGCTCCTCCCTAGTTATCCAAGCCGGGGGTGGGAGTGTCGATTTCAGGACAGGTTTTGTTCTCATGCACACTTCCGATGTTGAGCTATCTCCCACCTGGGTCCATGGTTGATAAGGTCTCTTCTTTCCCTTCTGATTGCCACTCCCACTTTCGGTTGGTCGAAGTTGCTTATCGTGATTCTGTGGTGGTGTTTCAACGTCTGCCCCTGTGTCGAAGAGGTCGTCAATGGAGTTGAATCTCCCGTTTGCCTTGGGAAAACGACTTAGCTTTGGATGAAGGTAAGGTTTCAACCCAGCCCATATCATATCGTAAAGCATGGTCTTATGCTGGTTCTGTCGGTGGATGACTCAGGTCATGTTAAGGTGCGGCTCTGTTGCATTAGGTGCGGCTCTGTGGCAGTAGTGCGGCTCTGCGGGAGACTCGCGTATTAGTTAGTTCTAGCAAGATGTCAGTTCGATCATCAATATCGTTCACTTCAATACGTACGGAGAGGCTATTTGCCCACATTGGTAGCCACACTCGACTTCTGACGGCGTCACAAGGATTAGAAGCGATCGAAACACAACGCACGATGACAGATTTTCTTGGTGTATCTTCGAACCAGTGGACTGCCCGTGGCTCGGAGGCATCGCAGGAGTCTTCCAACTTTGCGGCACTTCCTGCTATGCAAGACACAGACGACACGCACGCTGTCAGTTTTACGAACAAAATCGAACAAGCCAGGTCAATTAGGTTTAGCAGCAGGTTCACGACCGCAACCACTGCGGGCTTCCAACCTACAGAACTTTGCACCACCGAATACATCACAGACCGAATGAAGATCATCGACGATAGCCCTGGGATCTTGTCTGACCAAGCAATCACCTGGATCAGGGCTACGGAGAATGTCCAATTCCAGATCATCGATACTAACCTCTCTGAGGGCCTTGAACAAGCCGAGAAATTCGCCGTGATTTGCGATCTCAATGAGAGCCTGGCCACCAAAGTCAAGAACTTGGAGGCGATGGAGCCCGTCTGAGATGGCCCGATCAGGGAATTGGCGGCCACTCAGCAGGAAATTGAGGCATTGGAGGAAGACCTTCACATTGAGAAACGTCGATCTGCCAAGTTGGAGAGATGGCTCGACAAGTGCAAGTTGGAGCTGGAGACAACGGAGCTGACAGACATCGCACAGTTCTGGCTGGAGAAGGACATACTGCTGCACCAAGTCAACAATCTCTCGTCATGGAAGAGCAGCCTGGAATCCGAATTGAGAGCATTCGCACGTGTCATTCAGCTACCCAAGACGAACCAAATACGTGCGACCCCGGCGCCAAACACCTCCCAACTGCCTCCAGGCCTATCCGGGATCCGTGGCTCCTCTGAACCAACCTCTGGCCTATTCGGGATCCGTGGCTCATCTGGAAGCAGTGGCTTCTCTGTCAAGTCATCTAACCTTCCGACATATGAGGCCACACAAACCTTGGACATTGTCACCACCTTCCTTTTTGCTCTGGAGCAACACTTCAAGGATGCAGCGCAGGCCATTGGATGGGTCGGCACAACAGACTGGGGAGAGCAAGGAGTGCTACAATTGAAAGGCGACGCAGCTGTCTGGGCCATGCACCGCTTCCCAATGAGTGCGCCCATAGAATGGTCCACCTTTTGCACAGAGTTGAAAGCTAAGTTTATTCCATCCAACACCTTGGACCTGGTCAAATGCGAATGAGAAGAACTGAGCTTGAAGAAGGGAGAAAGTGTCACAGAGTTTAACGAGCATTTCCGTCGCCTTCGTTCGAAATTGGACCTGCACCAGCCTATGCCTGCCAAAATGTCAGCAGACGAGTATGGATATATAATTGAAAAGGGCAACCATGGAGTTTATAGAGACTTGGTTCGTTATATTGGCATGCGCGATAGGACTCCAACCCTCGAACAGCGCATGGAACACCTCGCCACACTGGACACGTCTCTCAACAAGTCTCAATCTGGAAGTGGCCCCAACACTACCACAATTACGAAAGCTTCAGCTAGGAAGATGGACTCCAAGAAAGGTGGTACAACTGGCACAGTTGGCCCGGCCAAAGACGATGGCTTGACCTGCTATAACTGTGGCCAGGTGGGTCATATCTCTCGCAATTGCCCAAACCGCGACATGATGAAGAAGCTACTCAAACAAGCTTAGGTCGGAAAAGAAGCCCCAAAAGCCAAGTCTGGATGCCACCGTAAAGTTCAGAAACAAGGAGGTGCACTGACCAGTAGAAAGGAGAGTGGTCGGCTTGCAGCGGAAAATGAGGCTACGCAGGATACAGACAGTGAGGCGCAAAGCAAGTTGGACAGTCTCTCAGACTCGGACTCTGAAGTGGGAACAGGCAAAGCTGGTCAGTAGCTGCGGCTGTACCTCCCATAAAAGCACCATCATGTATGGTATCGTCAAACAAAAAGGGTAGCAAATTGGTGCCAGATAGTAAATTCAAGTTATTCACCCTTTACCACCACGTGAAAGATAGTAAACTAGATGACTCAGTGGTCGACCAGCTAATGTTTAATGGGAAAATAAGATACCAAACGAGAGGAGGATGGTGGAGCAGCAGAGAGGTAAGGGTAGTGAAGGACGATGGTGTGTCAGAGAACTATGTGGGGCAGAAGTCCATTGAGGAACTTAAACGCCAAGGGGCCGCCCTGCAGGCAAAGGAGGCCGGATGGATGATTGTGGAGACGGCCAATATCAAGGCAGAGAATGGCACCGAGGAACGCCAAAGAGTCAAATTGAAACTACGACTCGGTGCGTCATATGTCTATGAGGCCAAATTTACAATCTACGATGTCAAGGGCTTTGATATTGTGCTAGGCGACAGATGGATGTGTGATATCAACCGACGATATCAAATCGACCATGACAGCCATGAAATGTGGATTGCCAATACCCTCCGGGAGGAAAGAGAGGATGGCCGAGTACATTACATCCCTGGCCTACGCCCCTTGGACGTTAAAGAAGGATTAGTGGAGGAGACCAAATTCATGGGCATATACATTATACGGAAGGTGAAACTTAAAAATGTGTCTGCCCGCTTGTTGAAATGGGCCATCTTGATCAAAGTACACCACCGCGGCGGAGGCGGTACACTTCAGCCAGACCAACCGCCGGGTGAGTGTCAGGAGATGTTGACAGAACTCCAGGTCCTCTTCTGCGAGCCAACATAGGCAAATTTGCAGAATGGAAGGCAGGGCGTTTTCAAAATTTAAACGGACCCAAATGGCAAAATACCATTCCACTCACCATACCGCATATCCCCGCGGGAAGAAGCAGAGGTTCGGACGCAGATAGACAAGGCAATTCGCTGCGGTTGAATTCAGCTCCTGCTGGTTCACAACATTGAACTTGGCGGCTGGGTACCATCAAATTCGCATCACCACAGCCGACAGGCAAAAGGCGGCCTTCACCACTAAATTTGGTTTATACGAGTGGCGAGTCCTGCCGTTTTGCCTGGCGAACGCACCCAGCCAGTTCATGCACATAATGAATGGCATCTTAGAATCAATGAAACGCAAATTCATTGTCGTATAACTTGACGATGTTATGATTCACAGCCGTACCCTGGCGGTACACGTCATACATGTCCGAGAAGTGCTTACTGTGCTGACAGAATATGGTCTCAAGGCGAATCATGCAAAATGTGCCTGGGCTTGTCCGACAGTTGATTTTTGCGGCTTTGACATTAACAAGGATGGCATCCACACCCAGGAGCATAAGACTGATGCGGTAATGGATTGGCCTCAACCTGAGAACAGTAAGGACGTCAGAGGCTTCCTGGGCCTCACCAGTTACTATGAACCATTCATTGAACACTATGCTCACATTGCGATGCCGTTGTATGGAATTGGCACTCCTCCGAAAGGAAAAGGGGACGTGGGGTGGCAACGTGGAGAACCGAGGAGAGTCAGGCACACTCCATTTGCTTGGGATATACAATGCCGGCATGCTTTCAACATGCTCAAAAAGGCACTCTGCAATGCTCCGGTCCTTGCTTCATCAGACCCTGAAGCCAAATACTGCCTGCACATCAATGCTAGCCAATATGGATTGGGCGCGGTGCTCTCCCACGTGCAAGATAAGACAGAGAAAGTACTGGGTTATTTCAGCCGTAAGTTACACAATGCGGAGATGTGATACCCGGCATACGACAGAGAACTATTGGGCATCCGGGATGCAATATTATACTGGAAATTCAACCCACACGGAGCCGAGCAGCCGTTTTTGGTACACTCGAACCCTGCAACCGTACGTTGGATTCTCACACAACCACACCTCACCGTATGTCAGATGGATATCTTGACAGTCCCACAAAATTCAGACTTGGGGGTCAAGCACATCCCGGGTGTCAAGAATAAGGATGCGGAGGCATTGTCTTGCCCCCCGGATTTCCGACTGGAGCGATGCAATTCAATGGCACAGAAAATTGCTGCAGCCAGAGAATGGGTTGATGACATCAAGGCGGGCATAATTGATGATGAATGGTTCGGGCCTATTGCACGTTGCTTGGCCCACCCAATTACCCGCCCCCCGCCATCCACTGCATCTACCAAGGAATGCAAATTCTGAGTGGCAGCGCAACAATTCTATTTGGAAGAGAATGGCCTACTGTGGTTACGTGGAGATTGGGAAAAGACTCAGGTGAACAAAACAGAAAGGGCAAAAGAGAAAGAGGGAGATGGAAAGGGAGATATGGGAGGATGTTTGTGTATTCCAAGGATGATGCAGCGACAAATCCTCCATGAAGCCCATGACACTCCAGCGGGGGGACACTTTGGTGCTGACCGAAAGTACTTACATATGAAAGACCGGTATTCCTGGAAGCAAATGTGGCGCGATACCCCGCGATACGTTGCAGGCTGTGACTTGTGCCACCGAACTAACCACCGGAGTGGGGAACCCATGGGCCTTCTACAGCCACTTCCAATAGCCAAAGGCCGTTGGCAAAGATTTGGCATCGACTTCATAACAGACCTGGTGATCTCGGGGAACGGCCACGACTGCATTGTAATGTTTGTCGACATCATGACAGCAGAGCACATTGACGAGCCTGCAAGAAAACAATCGATGCCCCGGCCTTCGCGCGCATATTCATCGACGACATCATCGGCCTACACAGACTGCATCAAGAGGTTGTATCGGACCGCGCTGTACGTTTCTCAGCAGACTATTGGAGATAAGTTGGGAGGACTCTGCAGACGAAGCTGCTCATGCCTACGGCATTCCATCCAGAAATGGATCGTCTCTCTGAAAACTCAAACAAGATGGTTGTACGCCATTTGGGTGGCTTCGCAACTCACGATCAAGCCAATTGGGACGACTACCTGCCATTAGTGGAGTATGCTTACAATTCTTCAGTACACCATTCAACGAAGCATACTCCTTTTGAACTCGATCATGGTAATGACCCACATTTGCCGCTAGACTTAATTGCAGACCTCCAACGACTGCAGGCCAATTAATCAGCAAAAACCTTACAAGGCTACGAATTTGTCGAACAATGGCAGCGCATTCTAGGAGTTGCCAGGGATGAGCTGCGCGATGTTCAGGATACACAGACGGCTGAGGCTAATGAGTCACGACGCCCTAGTGACCCAACCATCTCCGCCGGTGCGGAAGTATTTTTAGATACGACGGATTGGCCAATCACATACACCAATGTCAACCCCGCGCAACGCAAACTAGTACACCGCTCCATTGGCCCATACGAGATCCTATGAATACACGGAAACGCCGTCGAACTAGATCACCCAAACGACATGACGACCGACGACACAGTTAACATCAGCAGGCTCACAGTAGACCACACAGATGATTCTAGGATTGCGTGGCGGCCGCCACCTCCGCCGGTACGGACCAGCCACACAGGCACAGGTTACCTCATCAAATCAATCGCAAAACAAGGGCCAAGCTCTGATGGAACTAGTTCAGAATACGAAGTGACATGGCAAAGTTGGGATGAGAAGGATGATACATGGGAGCCGAAGGAGATTATAGCAAAAGCAAAAGAGATGGTGAAGCAATAATGGAAAGAGATACGTGGACGGCCAAAGGTGAAGAGAAAAGCGACAGAAAACAAGGCGTGGGAGGAATGATTGTTCTTTGAACTGGGAGTTATGTTTCTTCGAGAGGTTTCTCGAAGATGATTGGAGAAGGTTGTGATGTAGGTGGACGACTCTGGTCATGTCATGGTGCGGCTCTGTTGCATTTGGTGCGGCTCTGTGGCATTAGTGCGGCTCGGCGGGAGAGTCGCGTATTAGTTAGTTCCAGCGGGATGTCAGTTCGATCATCAATGACATTCAGTTCTATACGTACGGAGAGGCACTGTGCCCCCCGGTCCTCGTCCCACCCGGCTTCCCTGCAGTTTCGTCCAAGTCAATTTGCGTATGCGCGTATATTCTCATCTGTGTTGTGGTAGCCTTGGATCATGTCATGGTATGCTCGGATGGATGAGTTCTGCTTCTGATCTTTGTCTCCGTACTACTTCCAGATTTCCATACCAGAAAGGTCGTAGTCGTGTAGGCATGTGTGGTCATCGGCAAGTAGCTTGTGGCCCCAGGTTACCAGGTCGGTTATCTTTGTCATTCGTTGGGTATGATCCGGATGATTGACCCATCTTCCAAGGTGATCGAGTGCATACTGACCTTTGTCGGTATCCTCTCCTGGGAAGAGGCGGTTGTGAGTTTGGAAGTTAGAGCAACGAGTGCCAAGAAAGGTCTCAAATGTGCTTCGGCCTCCACAGTTGCGTTTTGGGTGTGTGATCTCGAACGTTTCTTTTGATTTTGCGCTTGATGGTGGTGGCTTCATTTCCGCGTTCTGGAACAGTATCGCAAGGTGTTTCCGCTGCTGCTCCAGCATATCTGCCATATCGGCCATGGTGACGTCGGGTTCAACAGTATGGCCGTGATCATTATCATTATTGCTGTGACTAGTGGGTTCAGGCTCTTCATCATTGTCATCGGAATTGTAATCTTCACGCTAGCATTCGTCGATCTCGCCCTCTGGTAGAACTTGTGGACTGATGCGTTTGATAGGGGTGGTAATTCGACTGGCTAGGCTTGGAGTACTGCAACCAATTGATGCCCGAATTGTCTCTGCGCTCCCGTGGTCATCAGCAGTGCCCAACGGGAGTCTATTCGTTCCACTTGGAGGCATTGGAGGAGTCATGTTGTGTCGTGTCGTGACGAATCAAAATAGGGGTTAATCCTCGCAATCTGGTCAGCGAAACGTATCTAATGACTCAAAAATTGAGAATCGTGTAAGGATGGGTATGCCAGCGTCCAGCGATGTAAGGATTCCGTTGCACCCGTGGATCAGGGTGATTTCCAAAGTAGGTTCAATGGTAAGATTTTCAATAGTGATCCAAGATCCGTGGCGAGGTCTAAGTAGGGTTGTGCTTACCCGGCATATGACGTGACTGCTGCACCCATAGCCACTTGTACAAGACCTCCGCCGTTACAGAGCCAATAGGTTCATCCATGCAATTATACTCACCTATGCTCCCGAACCAATTTTTTCCACCAAGACCTGCACGAGGGTTGATGAAGCTTGGATACTAGCCATTGCTGCTCATGATCATCAGTGAGCATTAGCACATACTACTGTTGGTACACCATTGGTGTGTCAATTGCCTGGAGGACCATCCCTCAAAATGATCTGTGAACACAAGTGGTTATAATTCTTGGATTCTGTGTTTAGCTTTGCTATCAGACTTACGAATATTGAAGATGCTCCAAATTGTATACCAAGGTAAAAACAAAGATTAGAACCATTCGAGGATGGTTTGCAGATTCACCCAGTCAATCTGGATTCCAGTGTTGCCAGTTTGATTTGGGTTCCGAGACTGTGCTTCGGATCCAGGTCATTGAGCGACTCTTGACAATTCGTATCACTCAGAGGTAATGGAGGGTAAGAATATATGGTTGACTAGCGTTGAAGTTCTGAAGTTAATTTACCCTCCCTTCTTCTTCCCAACCAATGCCTTCGGGCACCAGCCTACTACATTCCAGTTTTTTCTACCTCTCACTCCACTGACCTTTGTGCTGGTGGCCACTGCTATTCTTTGTATGGTGTCTGAATATGCCTCTCAGAAGAACGCAATGGTTGTGAGTTTCCAAAATGAATATTCAGGAAAATTGTGCTCTACACCAATGATTGCATTTACTCCAAACGCCACTGCTTTCATCATTCGAGACATTAGTGTGCGATTGTATACCCTCCCTTCAGTGCAACTCTTTTAAAATTTATGCTCACCAAATCGCCGTCCATGCTCCTTGGCCTAATGTCACTCTGCTCGATTTCATTTTATACTCAATTCCTCTCTCGCTGGTCATTGGTCCCTCTCTCATGTGAATATACAATAATGCCTGTTGAGTCCAATTTAGATTCGCTGCAAGCTAACTTCTAATTGCATATTTGTTAGATATCAAAAATCGAGCCAAACAACATTGGAATTCAATATCATCCAGTTGCCAGTTCTGATTCATCAGCAATTACAAGGACAGTCTCAAACTTCATTGTGCTATTGAGAAATGGTGTATTCTTGCTATTATTAACCCTGATATAGTGGGAGATGTGGTCTATAACATTGGCAGCATGTTCAATTGGCAGCATTTGATCGCTTAGTCAGACTATTATTTCCATAATGCTGCATCTATTTTTGAAACAGTCATCATTTTTTGGGTTCTTTAGAGTAGAGATGCAACAAATTAAATATTGAAGAAGATGTTAGCTAGTATAAGTATGATTTGGAGGTGATAATGATTTAGGGGAAATTATGAACAATAATCCATGCATCATATTTGACGTGGAGGGTAATCCATTGCTCTGATACATCTGGAGAGCGTCGAATAGAGCCTGCAGTCCTCCCACTGAATATCGATAGGACTAGACCTCTCCCAGAGTTTGTTTGGGAGTTCCTCATTGGCTGGGCATCCTTCCCAGGCACTCCCAATATTACCTCTGGCCCTTCTACATGCTTCTAATCTTATTATAATTGCTTCCAGTGTGCTTCTGTAACTGTTATCTGAGATGCAAGTAACTCTGAAAGCCAGCAAGAATAACCTCCCGGGGTCTGATTTTCTCCTGAAATTAACTGTTCTAAATTTACACTCCACCACCTCTCACATACTCCTGGTGGCTCGCAGTGACTAAATTACATTTTGCTGAAGAAAATGTGTATATATTCTTCTTTTGTTATTGACCGAAAATAATGAATTGCATACATCATTATTCTCTAACATATAATCCAACTGCGAACTATGCAAAAGCATAGCTAAGGTTGCAATACATTCTAGTTGAATATAGATTATGACTAGAGTGTTCACATAAGGGGAATGTACAATATACACTGAAGTACAAAGTGCAAGTAGAAGAGGTAGCCAAAAATGGTTTATTGTCCACATTCTTGACATTGAAACTTCAAAAAGATCATAAAGACATATTCCAAATGCCGGTTGATATGAGCATTGGTGCTTCATTAGATGGTGTTCATGTGTTACAGATCTGAACCATATATTTGGTAATATCTTTGCCCTTAATCAATTTCCATTTACTGCCAAATTTACAAAACAAGCTAAATTATATAATCCTAGCAAGCTACATGCCTGATGCTTTGAAATCTATAGATACTAACTTATTCTTGTATCCTGTAATTCAAAAGTCCAACACAATCACATCTGCACTACTCTTGAAACATAAGGTTACACAAGAGTATTTTCATATGCATATATATATGACAATACAAACAATCAGGATGCAATATTGAGAGAAGCTTATGCGGGTTATTGGAATATAATCATACAGATCTTGTAAACATTATAAGGGCATTGTAATCCATACCAAAAGATATATTTAATACTCTTATACAATTGATCAACTAGCAGAAACAGTATAGTTTAATGTATGACTTAGTAACTTTGTAATGGATACTATTAACTCAAGTACAATAAATCATATCAAGTAAACACTTACTGGATTGGTACTTATCTGACTGGTATTGTTTACACAGAACTTCAATGCTTAAATAGTTAATAACTATTCCCAATTTTGAAGTATCTAGATTTCCCACTATCTTTTACCATTGATTATATGCAATTTCAAGAATGTTACATTGTGGGTGCAGTAGATATATTCTAACAAAGCAGTCCAACAGTGGCAAATAGTAGATGGAAATAGTTAAACAATCTTCATTTGAATATATTATTTCAAAGGCCAATTGGTCGATACTTGGTGAGGAGTTCAATTCTGATAGAGTTTATAATCCCAAGACTTTTGGTGAGCCAGTTTGAATGATTGCCACTCACCATCAATGGGATATTAATAAGTGGAGACATTAGGACCAGATATAGCACCTGTCTATCTCATGGACATCTTACTTGGTGAATACAATAAAAACTCAACTCAACTTGTCAACTTCTTATAACTGTCCACAGAGTATAATGTTTCTCAAAATCGTACAGAGCTTGTTGATACAAAAACGAACAATTCACTTAATTTGTAGGAATACTATCACTACGTGTATACAATGAGCTGTCTTGCCACAATGAAACCAGATTTCCATATGCCAATGATTGTTGATAACAATATGCAAGTACTTGGTCTACTTCTGCAATTGTGAAGGTGAAATTGTGGAGATATGGGTGATACCTGTGTATGAGAGGTTCCATCTAATACAGTTTCAGGCAGAAGTCTTACCAATGACACCAATAAAGAAGAAGGTAAGAACTATAATCTGTTCAGTTTATGTGAATACCACTTTGATTGACAAGACAAACCATTAGAAGAACAGGATGGGATTATTTGTATCAAGTAGCATGTATTCACTAAGTGACAGGAGAGCCTGATTAGTATATATATCATATTGTTAAACTTAATAGACCAGAGAAATGATACCTCAAGGGAGATTCATTATGATTGTGGTATACACTTTGAAAAATCTGGGAAAAATTACATATTAACTTCACCAAAAAAGCAAATCAAGCAAACTGATTCCTAAAATAGAAAGAAAGATAAGAGCCATTATATAATCCAGTATAGAATAATTCAGAATATATAAACCAAGGATATTCCACCATGAAAACAGAAAAGTCTAATTCAGACCACATAACCAACAAAACTGAGACAGCCAGTAGTGGTTATCAAATATTAACTGTCATCAATCAATCCAACCAATGAACTCATGAACACCATTAGTATTCATTTAATAAGTATCAATAAACTGAATCACAATTACCTGCATATATACAATCCAAACAAGAATATAAAGAAAATAATTTTTGGAGATATTGTGTTAAAGACAATTTTACTGGAAAGATAGATAATATTAGAAATGAATTTGATGAAATTTAGTGCACATTTGTGGTAACTTAAGATTTTTAAACACTAGATCAACTAGCTAGTATATACTTATAGAAAATAGTTAACGATGGAGAATTTCTAAATGTCACTTAAATTACCACATCATCTGATATAAATTTACTACAATATGAAAATAATGCATGGGTTCTTAGAATATTGAAGAATAACCTTCTCAAATATGTAGTTAGACGTCAATACCAGCAGCCAGTAGCTAGCATAGCCAGTCTCAGAATGTAGGATACCTCACAATCTACCACAATATCTATTGCCACCTGAATTGACATCTTACACAAATTTGCACGAAAAATTTTTCTACCTGTTATTTTATATTTTACATATTCCTTACTGCAATATTACCATACCACACAACACAAGAAATCAAAGTACTGCAAATAAGCCATTAAATCAAACTCTCACAGACACTGAGTTTTATAAATGATAGTAAACTGCAAACATTATGTAATACCTCTGGTGATATGAAGAAATGCTGAAAATAGTTTCATATTATCAGCAGTATGAAGTGCAAAATACCTGTATACTATTATTCCAAGTCCCTAAAATTTATATCCAGTGCACTTGCTAGTGCAGACTGTGATACTAACTAAAGTTCTTGTAATGATTGCTAGCTGAAGTTGATTTGATAATTTGGGCTCCAGCAGGCAGTTGTGAATAAACAAAATGATTTAATAATCGTGGCCTCCGGTAATCATAATGAGATGATGGCAGAATGTGCCAATCCTTGAACAATCAGCACTATGTCGATTACTGATAAAAGTATTGACTGGACTGAAATTACGATTTATACCAACCAGAGTAAGTATCATGTTTGACTATTTGTTATTAGTCATACCCACTCTTTTGACATTGCTGTCACTACTTTTCTCATAGCTACTATAGCTATAGCTACTACTTCCACAGCTACAGCTTCCACAGCAACTAATCAACCACCTACTGTCCAGCTACAGTAGATTTGAATGGGTATGAAAACTCCCTTTCCAGCAAATATTGAAACGGTATTTAGTAATTGGGAAACTCACCTTTGATTAGAGAATAGGACAACCCTGATTCCAATCTAGTTCACTACGGATATTCATTACTCTGTAGTTCCCCACACACTATCACAACCCTTTTTCTACTATGATACCCTCAACAACCTCTCTTGGTACAATCAACATTGGCATCCTGAGTGGTTCAAGTAGTATACTATATGCTATATTCAATGCAAATGGAAAACTACCAACATTCAACTGTTTTGGATTTACATAGTTGACTATTGAATTATGTACAAAGAAGTATAGAAAATTGAATATTGTTTTTCAAATAACCGGTTCCAATTTTCAATTTCCAATTGTCAAATTCCAGTTGAAATTGATATAGAAATTTAACAACAGTCGTACTCTAGCTAGATACAACTATTCTGTACAGTTTGCTGCCATTCTTGATTCTTATATTGTACTCTCCTATAGCTATGATATCCAATATCATACGCAAGGAATTGGGAAGCTATTCCATCTCTGGACAGTACCAATATTCATTCCTAAAATGAATTTGTACACAATTCACTACTTGAGTCAGCTAAAGTTCAGATATTTTAGATTTTATGAAAGCATAGCAAAATGCTATGGTGTATCTATAATTGATATTTATCATGCCTACTACCATAGAAGTACAATAGGCAATGGGTATTGCCACTTTGTTACAGTGTGTTGTAATATCTTAAGGTTAGTTCTTCCCATATTTCTGAATCTGAGATTTGTTAAGGTCTGAACTGCAGTAGTACCATATATTATTGCTACTAGCAGTGAGTTGCAGTGACTGATGGTATATTTGCATGTATATTTACTAGTTGGAAGATATTATATAGGGCAATATGAGAATTGAGTATCCAATCCAATATAGTACCTCTGCATTTGGGCAAGGATTTTCCATTTGTGATCTTGATTATACTGACTTGGACTGATTTTTAATTATATGGCATCTATTCTCTAGCTATGGATATCTGGTAGCTTTGAGGCAGGTAGAAATTAGTGTTTAAGCAATCTTGGGATTGCACTTAGTGGAATATCTAGCAGACTTGTATGGAGATTATTTGAGTGCATTTGGTGGGGGTAATTAAGCACAGTGAGAAGTAATCATGTGGGCTGGAATGGGGTGACTGAGAATATTCAGTCAGGTGTAATTGATTAAACTGACAGGGGGCTAATCTAGTAAGCCTGAAGGAGAGAACTAAGAAGTCAAAGACAAACACTTGGACATGGGAATCAAGCTAACTTGGTAATGTATGAGTCAGATGTGATTGATATGTGCTTGCTGCAGATTGTGTTTGGAAATTCTTGCTCAGAGTCGACTGTAGCTGGTAATTCAAATTTGGCTGGTACCAGTCAATCTTGACTGGCTGCAGATTGTGCACAGAGCCTATTGAACAGGGATGTCTGCAGGCATAACTTGAAAGCTGGCAACATCAGCAAAATATGAAACCATCCACAAGCTACATGCAAACCTCCCAGACACTGCGGTCAACCTCACCAGTGCTCCTAAGTAATTCCAGATGCTCCCAGACCCCCCCTGAGCTGAGCAAAATGCTCTGAGATGCTGGAAGAGCATTCTCAATTGTGCTGTAAAGCACCTGCATGAATGGAGATGCATTCAAAATACTATAATAGATGACTTATAGGATAGTCAAATTTCGAAGCAGATGAGACTACAGCACAGGTTAGAGGGTGACTTCAAGAGCAGCTGAGACATCCTGTGCCGGGCAGTGGAAGACTTCAAGAGCATCTGATGTGCCCTCCGCACAGGAGAGTGGAAGACCTTAAAGTTGGTGAGGTATTCTAACTACCATGGTTCTTAGGGTCCCATAACCACAAGCCATTTTGTGTATTATATTAGTCTGTTACAATTACAAGAAGATTCACTACATTATGATATGGCATGTACTATCTTTCTGAGTCTATCCCTAGATATAGATATGGTCAATCTGGTTGAAGACTGAACTCAACAACAATGTGAGGCACTCCTGGGGGCACTACTTCTGTAACCTGACTGACACACTTGTAGGCAGTGATCGAGCAACTTTGGAGATGCACTTGGATGCCATGATCCAGCAAATTCGGAGATTCGATTGGAGGCCATGATCTCAGAAACTTGGAGGCCGTAATTGAATCAGTTTGGAGAGGTGCTCAGTTGCCATGATCAAGTGAGTTTGGAGAAGCCCTTGGAGGGCATGATAATGTGAGTATGGCGATGTACTTCATGGCCATGTTCGTACAACCTTGAACACTATGATCAAGTGGGTATGGAGATGCACCTGGGGGCCATGATCGTTCAACCTTGGAGACCCAGATCGAGCAAGTTTAAAGATGCCCTTAGGTGCCAGGATGGTGTGATCTTGGAGCAGTAATTGGAGGTGGTCGATCGGAAGGTGGTCGATTGAGAGGTGGTCCATCTGGAAGTAGTCAATCTCCAGGAGGTCAATCTGGAGATGGGCAATCTGGAGAAGGTCAATCTGGAGGAGTTAGATTCTGAGGAGGTCAATCTGCAGGAGGTCAATCTGCAGGAGGTCAATCTGCAGGAGGTCAATCTGGAGAAAGTTGATCTGGAGGAGGTTGATCTGGAGGAGGTTGATCTGGAGGAGGTTGATATGGAGGAGGTTGATCTGGAGGAGGTTGATCTGGAGGAGGTTGATCTGGAGGAGGTTGATCTGGACGAGGTTGATCTGGAGGAGGTTGATCTGGAGGTGGTTGATCTGGACGAGGTTGATCTGGAGGTGGTTAATCAGGAGGCGGACAATCAGGAGGCAGTCAATCTGGAGGCAGTTAATTGAGAGGTACAACGGGAGCGGAAGCTGTATTCATTGTTGCACCCGTGATCATTGGACTGTTGCGAGGAGAGTACCAGATGGTCTGCTGAGGGATGAGAGATAAGCGATGCGGGACTGGCTGGGAGCATGAGATAGTTGATCTTGGCTGAATGCCATACTCAGTGCTTGCTGTACTTGCTGTATGCGGTACTTGGTATATGCTGTACTCAGTATCAACTTATGATTATGGAATGGGGAGATAAAGAGGTATCACTGAATTTCTTGTTCTCAGGTGATGGTCAAGTGGATGACAAGAAAGAGAGAGATGTGAGGAGAGGGCAGAAATCATTACAAGAAACTGGAACTTAAGAGACATTGGAGTGTATGTCAAATTAGCATTCCCAATAGGGCAGTTACAACTTCTGATCCAGCAGCTCACGACACTGCTTCAAGGTATTCTCAACCCAATCAGATAAGTCATCCCCATAATTTCCAACATTCCCTTGAATCTTCCACATATTGTTCCCATCTTCATCCCCCATCTCTGTTTCTTGTCCACAACTTTATCATCATCACTGAATACAAAGTTAAGTTATACCTCTCTATATCTCCATACCATGATTATAAGTTAACACCAAGTACAGCATCCACCAAGTACAGCATCCACCCAGTACAGCATCCACCAAGTAGAGCATCGACCAGGTACAGCATCCGCCAAATATTGACTGTCATCACATCATTCTCACGATTAAGAGTTGACCTCTGAATGATGTATCAGCTTCTGGTATACATCTCTACAAGATCAACCGCCTCCAGCTAGCTCTCCATGAGAGCTCAAAGTTAAAGTCATCATCTGACATTGCAATGGTTGTGAGCTCACTAACTGATGAATAGAGTCTAAACACCTGTCATGCCTCCCACCTCCAGATCAACCACCATGATGTAGTTATTCAATTTCACTCGATCATGGCTTAGTACTGTATCTCGAAACCCAGAAGATCAAATCCTTCAACTTTGCACTATCGGGGCCTCCAAGTGCATCTTCTACATTGCTTGATCATGGCATCCAGGTTTGTATGATCAGGGTATTGAAGTGCGCCACCAAACTTGCACAATCACCGCCTCCAAGCTCACATGCTCATGGGCTCCAAATGCATCACCACAGTTGCTCAAGTATTGTCTCCAAGTGCATCTCCAAACTAATTCAATCTCAGTCTCCAAGTTCACATGATTGTAGTCTCCAAGTGAATCTCCAAATGTGTACAATTATGGCCTCCAAATGCGTCTCCAAACTTACTCCATCATGGTCTCCACATGCGCATGATTATGGCCTCAATGTGCATCTCCAATGGTGCCTAATTAATGCCTCCAAATGCATCTCTACATTGACTCAATTGCCATCTTCAGGTGCACCTCAAATTTCTCTCCAGATTCATCTACAGCCTGTCTAGATATACCATGTGTAGATGGAGAGCT
>Ga0307512_10000994_pt1 | contig 41724 bp, 33 predicted proteins | sample 14_EM_MG_FD_200267 | JGI IMG/M metagenome (GOLD analysis project Ga0307512, IMG submission 200267) | Populus trichocarpa ectomycorrhiza microbial communities from riparian zone in the Pacific Northwest, United States - 14_EM | ecosystem: Host-associated > Plants > Roots > Unclassified | place...
AATTGGTCCACCAACTTATCCATGCAAGCACTCATTGCATTTTCAATTGTTTTAGCCATGTTAACCGGAGCTAACTTGGCCACCTTTTTCTCAATCTTTTCCAACCTCTGGTCGAGTTTTTCCGCCGTTACTTCCTCATAATCCCTAATCAACTCAACCTCGGTCAAAATCTGTTCTGACGTCTTACGGTTGGAGGTAACCCCCGCATCCGTATGATTCTGTCGCGCCGCCATAAACTCTGCCTGCTTTAGGCACCACTCATCATATCGCTCATCATGCAGCTGATTTGTGGCCATATAATCCCTCAGCCCATTAGTGTTCCGAAGATACTCACCAATAAAGGCTTCCAGATTAACTGGTCCATTCTCATTCGTCAACGACTCTGCAGGCTTGGCCCAATCAGCCTCCAACTTTTTCCTGCTTGGCGTCTGCGGCATATTCGGGATTGGTCGGTCGGGCGTTGTCGGCCTCCTTACCCCCTTCCCCTTATTGCGCTTTTTTCCCTTCTTCGTTGGCGTCATGTAGGGCGACTCGTCCCTCCACTCCACCTCCGTCATCGTATCATCTTCGTTGTCGCTGCCATCGCTAGCTTCGAATTTTCTCGGAATGGGTGTGTAGACTTTCCGGGTCTCTTCCATTCCCCCCTCTTTTTCGGCGTCTTGACTGGCATTTTCCTCCGACTGAATATACGTACGCGCAATAATTCCAGCGCTCGCCCGGGGAGTCGAAAAAGGATCATCCGTAAGGGCGTTCAGAGCGCTCAGAGGTAATCCCACAAGAGTTCCCTCATAATTCGTAGATGGTAAAGGGGACTGAACCCTTTCCCTCGGTGTTTGCGACGGGAAGGAAATTTCGCTTCCCCCGTAATTCGTAGTCGGTGGCGGTGACGACAATTCAGATGAACCCTCGCTTCCGTATCTTGTGATTCCAGTAACTCCAGTTTTTCCCGTCAGGTCGGAGTACGCTCTCATATCCTTCAGATCACTGGGAAGTTGTCCCGTATCCACTCTGGAGGTTGCCTGGGTATCTTCGGCTCTCCTCAAATCATCTTCAATTCGGGCGTAACGCAATCCCGCTTCGAACTCTTCCTTCTTCTCTTCGTCCCTGAGTCTTTCGTACTCAGAATCTCCGTGAAGATCTCTCTCCATTTGCTCGAGGTCGCTCCTCTCGGTCTCCGTTCCGTCGTCTGTAATTGTAATTGGTCCGGTAATCTTATCGAGTAGGCCACCGATGTGGCTACTTTCTTCGCTTGCGATCGAGGGCGACATGGTTTCCCTTCTCTGCAAATTCTCCTTCGCTTTCTCCAAGCTCTCCTTGAGCGAGGTAATTGGCTTTTTGGCTCCGAAGAGACTCATTTTGGCTCCTAGGTAACTGATTCAGGGGAAACAGCTGAAAACCGAAGCAAAAGTTTTCTGACGATAATAGAATTAATTGGACGATAAGGGTCTTGGCAAAACTAAAAGGTGGTGGGGTGTGTTGTCGGAGGTGTTTGCAGCAATAGCTTTGTCGCTGTACTCTACGCTACACCCAATTGACGTTGTCATTGACAGCGGGTGAGCTTTGACATCTACATACCTAGGACGCGAGGCGGTGGTTGTAACAAGCTTTTACAAACTGGCGCAGACTGGAGTGCTAAATTAGTTGATTGGAGTTTCCATGCATAGAGTATGCTAATAGTTATACACTTAGTTTGTCTGCTCGAAGCATTCTCATTGGTCGGGTGAACTTGCCATGTGGTGCGTGTGGCAGTGGCAGATACAGTGGCAGATATCCACATGTTGACTCAGGATTTATCCTGAAGACCTACAAGTTTTTAGGACGCCATCGAAGCTGCTAGAAAGGATTGGAGAGTGTTTGCTAATGCACTGAGTCATTTGTGTAGACTCATTCACAAATTTTCACATACCACCTGCCATTCGCCACTGCCGGTGCCACTCTACTATCTCTAGCGAACTTCAAATTTCTTAGGCATATAAAGGCATGGATTCTACCATTAGATAGTTGGGTAGACAATTAATTTAATCTCTCTTTGTACTCGATCACTCTCAACAATACAGCAGATACAGTGGTAGATATGCAGTGGAGGATATACAGTAGCAGATATACAGTACCAGATCAAGATACACATTCACAGGGTCAGACACACAGGGGCGGATACACAGCGGTGTGGCAGGAAACTCTGTTTCTCACCACCACCGCTCATATTGGCAGGGGAAGCTGGCAGGGGGAGGCATACGGTGATACAGGGATAATGGAGGTGGACTGGGTCACGGGAAGTATATATATTTGATAGACCCCAGGGTAGATAGACATCATCTTACTATACAACAAAATACTCACTCTATCTTTCCCAGCTCGTGGTCCCATGCACTCTTGCCGAGTCTTCCTAGATCCACGCAATTTGTGTGGTTCCTCATGGCTTGGTAGCTTATCATATCCTCTCACCCTGTTTCTACACTCCTCAATCCAGAACCGCTCTTTCTCACGAATTCCCTTTGAATGCAGCGAGAGGTGCAGCAGAGTGATGTCGAAAGGCTCTCTGCCCTCTAGCTCTGCTGTTTCACCACAGTGGTAGATATACAACGGCAAAAACAATGGCAGATATACAACACAGCAAACACAGTGGCAGATACACAGCAGCAGATACACAGCAGCAGATACAAAATGGTGGATATACAGCGACAGATACAGCAGTGGATATACAACACAGCAGACACAGTGGTTGATATACAGTAGCAGATACAGTGGTGGATATACAACACAGTAGATACAGTGGCAGATACACAGTGGCAGATACACAGCAGCAGATCCACAGCGGCAGATACACAGTGGCAGAAACACAGCGGCGGATACGAGTGTCAGATAAATAGCAGCGGATAGCAGAGTCTGATAAACAGCAGCAGATACACAGTGGCAGATACACACCAGCGGATACAAGTGTCAGATAAACAGCAGCGGATAGCAGCGTCTGATAAGCAGCAGCGGATACACAGCAGCAGATACAGCAGCGGATATACAACACAGCAGATTCAGTGGCAGATACACCATGGCAGATATATATACAGTGACAGATATACAGCCAGATATACAGTACCAGGTCAGGATACATATTCACAGCGGCAGATATACAGAAGTAGTTCAAGATACACCGCACGATATACACAGCAGCAGATACATGGCGGCAGATACACAGCAGCGGATACACAGTGGTAGGTGACCAGCAGCAGATACAGTAGTGGATATACAACACAGTAGACACAGTGGCAGATACACAGTGGCGGATACACAGCGGCAGATACACAGCAGCACCAAATCAAGATACACAGTGGTGGACACACAGTAGAAGTCTAGGTGATCTGCCTGATATCGTAACAAGTCCACCATGCTCAACGTTTCGAATACTGGGGGCGGCAAAGCCGCCACCGATGCTAGTACTTGATAAGGGTTTATATGTAGGCCAGGATCCTCCGTAACTTTACCCGCGTGTAGAGCCGCTCTCTGATTTAGAGCGAAACGCAGCAGTTCTGGAACTTTTGACTAGTTCGTTCGGTAAGGCTACATGATGTTCCGGTGGTATATCATAGCAAGGCCCTTCACTTCAGTCTAGCTTCAGCTCTTAAATAACACGATATGAACCCTGGCAAGTTTGTTCAACGGGAACCTCCGATACATTGCGGGCTCGTCCACTATATACTAATCTCGAAACATATGTGGGGGATTGACAGTGTTCACTATTCTGCCAGCCGAGGGTGTTGATTAAGATGTCTCGCTTATTCCTTCCAAAGGAGCCTTTCAGTGAGCGCATAGTATAAATTCTCCAACTTTGTATGGCTGCCTGAAGGATACATAGATAAAGTAGGACGTTGCATTTTGAAGTCAAAATCGGAAAAAACCCATACGGCCGTATTCATGCTCTACATCAAATACTATACTGCAGTCCTAGCTGAGTATGGAAATCTTCATACGTCACCGATACACGTTGAAATTGATTACCGCACATCGATGTGTTTTGGCTTGGGTATATTGGGTGCAGTGACACAGGGCAAAAGCGCCCCAAACCTTTTTCCCCCATACAATGAGAAATGCCAAGATCCTCAGCATTCGCTACACAGAAAATGTTGTTCTGAGAAGACTTCATAGAAGCATCTCTGGTGGCCTATTATCTCTCCCTTCTCTTTGAAATCTCTCTCAATTGTTTTGGTGGAGGTGTAGAATTTCCGCATTTTATGGGGTGCACCCGACTTTTGGTATCACCCTAGCGCATTTTCTGTATTTGGAGTCTTTACATAGTATGGATGCAGTACTGAAGTATAGTCGATCGCTGCGCTTCCAACGAAAATCAACACTGAGCTCTCAAGGGCGCATAATCTCGATTTCAGTTATGATACACGTCGGCGACAAGCACACACACCACGCTGCACCCCAGCCCCCGAGTCTGAAGTAATGTATTCCAGCTTTAGTGAGTAACGTCAACTAAAATAACGCTAGCATCATCGGTGAGCAAGTCAGAGTAAAGGCTCAGCCAGCCTCATTGCGGTGCTGCTGGATTTGATTCTGTACTGGACAAAACTAGTGTTCCTAAGCGGCCAAGCCCGGACGGCCGCCAGGCCTTCTGCGGTGTAGTCTTTTCAAATGGAGGCAGGGCCGCTTAGGAACACTGGGCAAAACGTTGACGACCCAACCAACGTTAACACAATACCAAATTACTTGAAATTCGATTCGGGACGTGATATGTTGCTCAATGGTAATGAGGCGAAGGCCTCTTTTATCCCATGTAGCTACTTGCACACGTTCTCTCTGCCATATGTTCCAAATTTCTAACTGTTGTCTAACTCTAGCAATTGTTTACCTGTATTAGTTTTTTTCGGTTTTCTTCAATCCGGCCGAGCTTCAGCTCTGCAACCACTGCAGTATTTGGCTGTGTCGACTGCACTCGGGTGGCTGTAGCAGTACGATTAAGGTGTAGTTACTTCATTGTTTTGGTGGAACTCGGATTGGGTTATAGTGTACTTCATTCATTCCCGTTTGCCCTTTGATCGAGAGATTCAAGTTATACATACAACTAGAGACCCCGAAACCGGAACCAATTTGGTTGCAAATGCGCTAAAATGTAGTTCGGCCCATATGGGGGAAGGAGGAACTGGTTTTTACCTTGATTTCGTCGAAGTATGGGTGCCCGACAGTGATCGCTCGACCACAAAACGTCACTTGGGTGAAAATAGCGTACCGATAATCACCGTGATCACCCATCATTATTCAATAGCACGTGCTTATGAAGGCACCCCAGAGCTTCATAAGAAGTTTTCTAGTGATCATCACTGGTTCGTCGTTGTGTGTCGTTGTGGGATATGTGGCAATTTGCGGTTCTCGGAAACCCCCGAAATTAGAAACAAAGTAATTGGAATCATTCCTCGGCTATTGTCGTCGGCAGGTGAGTGCGCATGTGATAGCGATGACGATCGATGTCAAAGATTGAGAAATTGACGATGATAGAAATTGATATGGTTGGATTAGATTGGCTAGATAAGATAGTAGCCGGTACGATCCGAGCTGTGGATCTAACAGGCGGTCGATACATTGAAGCTAATTGCGACTTTATCTTGTTCTCTCCCCATTTGATCATGCCTGAACACTCTAACTACTTAACTCGAGAGATACCCACGGCCAATCGGATTGTTCAAACTTTAAATTTGCACCAGGCCTGGTTGTAGCAAATCTCGGCGTATGTTCTTCGGACTCCCTCCGGATTGATTACAGCCCCTACAGGTCCAAGATTAGCATTCGAGAATTTCACCTGATTATTTAATCGCACGTGGCGACTGTAGATCCAGCTCCATCCACGCACTAAAGTGCACGGTACCGAAAGCCTACACTCTCTATTAATGTTGCAACCCGTGGTATGGGCACAATACCTGAGACGCACTATTATGTTGATCATCTATGCGTCGAAGTATCAGGAACTAGCGTGTTATCACTTGAATCTGCGTCATATGCCAATTTTGAGGGTGGTTCTTGTGCAACTCACCAAGTCCTGTCGCCTTTGCCCTCGTCTCCGGTCTTGCTCTCGGCCCCGTTCCGTATTGCCGTACCGGTTGTCTGGTGTACGGGGGCTATACGCAGTGAGAATAGACAGCGGTACAAAGAGATGGAGCCGTGCCCTAGACCGTGAAAACGTCATATTGCATGTCAGTAATTGCGTTGGGTCATGAGCCATCACTGACAGGCTAAGATTTTTCAACTCTGAGCAAGCAGACGTCCCGGGATAAATCATCTCGCGGTAATCAAGTAAAATCAACTCCAGGATCCCGAATGTGGTAGATCCGGGAATCTCTCACTACTAATTGCGACTCCCCGAGCAGTAAGTGTTCCCTCTACGCACCTGAAGGCCAGATTGGTTGCGGGTTACCACAGCAAAGATGAGCTAGAGTGGTTGATAGTTAGATTAACAGAGTATTGTATAGCGTATAACTACCAGTCGAAGCCACAAATGGCTAAGGCCAATGAGGATAATAAACGCCACTCGCTGACCACTATCGAAATAATGAACTATGACAAATCCACCATTCATAAGCGTGTAGAGGATGACCCGGGAAGCTACAGAAAACTCTATACCGCCGGGCTCAGGTTTTGGAGTGCTGGTGTAGTCTCGTTCCCAGCCCCTCAGAAGTGCTGGTGGTAGCAATGAATGCTACATGTACCCCGGCTATAAAACGCTGCAGCGTGAGTTCAGTGTATCCTACATAGTGGTTGGTTGCCCCCAAAGTTCTGTGCACTGTAAATTTAGGCCAACATTACATCAAAATTCATTGACAATGCCGGCATGTGAGCTAAATTTGAGTGCAGAGAATGGGCGGGTTGTAATATAACGACTTGGAGTGCTGTGAGAGGAAGAAAAGAGTACACGAATAGGATAGCTTTTATATAGAGTAGCTAGGTACCTTGGAAAATTAATAAACCAGTGTCTGAGCGGTAAGCTCCGCTTGCAAGTGTCTTTGACAGTTACCTCTGGGATGATTGGAATAGATTGCGAAGGACTGTTTCCCTCTTGTTTCAACGAAGTTTGAATCTCACGTCCTCAATTTCCCAGTTGAAATAGGTTACATTTGCATACTTTCCACCGCAACGGAATAGGAAACACCTACAATGGCAAGCAAAAGTTGATCGCCACGCGAATATAACAAACATTTCTGTGTGACATTGGTCTCGAGATCTCTTTCTACTCACCATATACTTTAGTATGTACCTTCCTAGTAGGAAACTATTGCGAACTGTTGCATTTTTTGTCTCCCGCGTCTAATCGATCTAATCTAATCCATCCGAATATCGCAGAACCCAAAGGCCTCTATTTTATCCAAAACCACATGCCATGGAATGAAACAGTTTCGCAGAAACACAGTATACTTTCCATCACTGACAGGTTTGTAGGCGAGGTCGCTTTGGACAGAATTTGATTAGCTTGATGTCTCATCTAATCTAATCGATCGAATCTGCTCGGCTCGGATGATGATATGTGATCATTAGATAGATATTTATGCAGAGAATAAACAGCACCTCACCCGAATTTCGGCAACTTTTGCAGAGTTTGGGCTCTGATGCGTGAGAGTACGAAGTGTTTCTATTGTCTGCTGCGATAACAATTGCATATTGACAAGCCCTCACGCTACTTTTAAGTTACTCGTTCGACGCGGGTTGCATCGCCGCCGATTTTACGTTTCCCCTACCCACTATCCGCAGTGCTGCCTTCGATTGTGTTGTCAATGATCAATCTAATCCCGGAAAGAGCAGTCTTTGTCGGAGCATACGGCAGCAGGCTATGCCACAAGCAGTCGAGTAATATATTTATTTCCGCGCGATCGACTCAACCGAAAAGCTTAACAACGGATCTGGCACTAGGTTCAATTTCATTTTCGGTTATGTTGGCGAGGATTTCCGGCGACAGTATCCCCTCGTGCACCCTAGACTCCAACTCGTGCGGTTTACGTTTTCCAAGCCGTCCCTCGGCACAATGGCCATGTGAAACTAACGGATAAGGTCAAGAACCCGACGATTCCGGTGGAAGCGGACGATTGAAAGCCGTGCACCACCACACCGAATGAGTCCCCCAGCAATGATAGCACGCATAAGGGATGACGGAAAAGCGGAGGGAGATATTTTAGTCATAATTAGTGGTAACGTAGTCTGCAGACGGTTACGCGCTATCAAAAATAGTTGGCTTTAGGCTAAGTAGTATACAGATGGAGAACATACTACTTAATGAGGGAAGTGATTCCCGCCAGTCTACCTAACTGATTAGCCCTACTGAAACCCAAGATAACTGTATATTTAATAAATCCACTTCATCGATATGCCCTAACAAATATCAAAAAATGCGTACTGAACATCACAAGCCACAGATATCCCACCCACATGATCCCGACTTTCCGACTAAGTAGGTAGAAATCGAACAATAAACCGCGTCCATAACATCCATGAAATCTGGAGCACAAAAGAAAATGCACAATCCCCAAACAGATCTCCCCTCTAGAACGATTTGAAATACACGACCTACAGTATCCGCCAAAGCCTTAACCTGACATCCTCATCCTTAAACATGTGGCCAATATTCGACCCAAGTAACTGTCTCAAAAGATCCAATTGGAAGACTCCGCACTGAAATGATAGCCTCTACCACGATAAAGAGCCGTGTAAAAACGTACGGGACGATGACTAGCCCCAAAAGCGGCCAGTGTACCACCGCCTTCGCAATATATTCAAACACACCCCCGATATAGCCAAACAACCAAACCAGAACTTCAATCCACCCGCGCATAACAGGGAATCCCAAGGCAATCCATATGCCAGAACCCCGCCAAATCTATCTTTCAGTATAGCTTGGGAAATGTGAGGACCATGCAGTCGCGTGACAGCTGGCATAGGTGCAACTGAGCAGTGTGCATAAAAGCATCAAGGAATTATTGGCAAATAACCCAATCCCAAAGTGCTTGCTCTGCACCCCTCCAGGGTGTATAGAGCCTTGAACTGAATAATTCGGGGGGTCGGACGTAAGTCCTGACCGTTGATTGATTATATCTATAAGCCTTCTCTCTGGCTATGGCTGTCGTGTAAGTCTCTTCATGTACGACAATGTTAATTCGAGACAACGAAAATCGTCCATGGATAGGATGGCTGCCAAGCCGTTCCTGGGAGTAATTGAGATCTCCATTCCTTTTAGTAGAAGGGACTGGTGATGCAACAACAACACACCAGGAACTCGCGACTTAGGGTTATTTCTGATGAATGTAGAAATAGCGTTATTCGGTTGTCGTATAGCTCGCGACCGCCTCGCAACTTGAACGTTGATTCATCGGGAATGTAGAGCTCGAAATCTACCATATCTCGCAACATTGTATGGTTGGCATCAAATGGTAAATGTTCAACTGGGTCGAACCGCCTGTCGGATACACCTATATCTACACCTAATGATTTTGTTTTCCAAAGCATAAAGGCCAAGTCGGCTAATGTTGGTCCTTTTGGCTGTGTTGAGGCTGTTGCTGACTCTTCATCAGAATCAGTTCCAGCTGCACCTGACTCGGTAGAAATATCGGGTGAGCCGGTTTGTGCCACCAGAGTCCATATACAATGACTGCCACTACCACTACATTCAACTCCACCAGTGTAGTAGGTAACCCACTCGCCTTTCGGGCAATACAGTTGATGACCATCCACAGGGCCTGAACACAGACCAACAACTTCCCAAACGAATCGGCTTTGCTTCGATCCGCAATCTCATCGTTGTTCAATATTTGGGGCTTGATGAACTGTTCCCTGGCGAAGGTCAAAAATCCATCCGGAGTGACAGCAACGTAACGAATATCTTGCGAAAGATGTGACACGTCAAATGCAAAGCCTCCCATCACAATAAAAAACGCGGAAACCATTGTTATATCAGACCATCGTTTAGATAATATTGGAAGCGGCTGTTCCGGAGGTGGTTGTGTGGTGTCTGTCACTGGTATTATTATTTCAGTGGTTGAGCTCCTTGCTGCGGCGGTCGCGCAGGGGTGGTTTCGGAGTGGTTTGAGGTGTCGCCAACAGCCGCTTGGATTCACCATCCACATCTGTCGTATCCTTCAATTCCCCGTCAGAATTAGTCATTTCTTTGATGACGTCTGTAGCTCCTTTCTCGGATCGATCAATTCATTGCTGACATTGGTCGCTTCTTTTATCCCGTCCATCGGTTCGTTTCTGGCGTCTGATGATCCCCCAAGAGCATCCAACCCGGCATCCAATTTCTTCAGCTCTTTGCAAAGCTTCCGCGCATTCCGCCACTGAATATAGGCAGCATAGAGAACGAATTCGGGAGCCACAAGCGCAATCAAGATCCAGTAGAACATGTAGATGCAGATGCTCTGGATGCCGAAGTATTTTTTCTCCGGGGTGATGTTAAGGTTTATACTCGTGTGACACAGAGAGTGAAGGTGATGTCCGACGACAGTAAAATGTTAAGTATACCACGGCCGCTAGAGCTCGGAACGTAGGTGGGCTCAGAAGCACTGGTTGGATGCGAAAGGGGTGTGGCTCGCGCGTACTGCGCGGCAAGGTGGAGTAAAGCATAGAAGAGTATCAGCATTATAGTGAGAGACTGCAATAACGAAACACGCGTCTACCCATACTGTATTAGTTGTCATCCACGGCCGTCTTGTGTAGATACACACCAAATTTTTCAGAGATGCACAAAAGGCGATGATGGGTTGATTGAGCGCCGTAGGTGTGGGTGAATGCTGGAACGTATGCTGGGGTGGGGCTGGGTCGATTTATTATAGCTCTTTGCCTACGGTAGCCTACCACCATAGCCCAAGGTCCCTAGACTCTCGGGGATGGTTGCCGTGCACTAGATAGCGTGTGACTCGCCAGATTCTTTGAACCGGTTTGCGTGACGTGTTTCTTGTGACATCCGAACGAATCGGCATTTCTGTTCTGTTTGGTTGTGCATTTCAAGCAACACAAATCTACAATTCCAGGATACACGCCTCAAGTTAAGCTCATTATCCAGCCCGAATTTAGTGGGCTAAATACACAGGATGTTTGAATCAACGTACATACTTAAGTACTTAGGGTACATCTATCTTGGCCTGAGCCTATCGTTCATTACCATTATCTTGGTTAGCACAACAGGTGCATATGAATCTTGCAGTGCTCAGCCATGCAGCTCATTTTGATCGAAAGTTTAAATCCTTCAGTTTTTGAAGGTGCTGCAGTCTGCATGCATGAAACGCCGGTAACAATACTCTGGTCTTTGCATGAATTCGTTATCCTACTGCACCACTAAACCCCCCCTCATTCCTCCTTCTCCGTCGCACTATCTTTTTCATTGGTATCGCTCTCACGAGTTGGTTTTACTGCCTCAAATTTCTAAGTCTATCACTCGCCTGTTGCCCAGGGTTGGATGTTGCAATATGGGGAGAACCGTGTGCATAGCCTTAGATACAGAGAGAAGCGAGAAGGAGAAAAACGCCAGCTATATACGAGGGAGAAGTGTACCATCAGCCCCCGCTAGCGGTCAGCTTGTGTCAACTCTATATACATGTAACATTGGAGGTTGCGACCACCGGAATTGAGTGCTTGATTGCCACAAAATTGCTTTCTTCATGGCTACGACTGACTTTCTGTTAGCAATGGGGTTAGTTTTACCTGCAGGTATGCTAATATGTTTCCAGCAAACGCAATTCAATTGGTCATTCGCCATTCCAATCCTACGAATGTCATTATTCATCACTCGCCATCTCTCGGGACTACCTGCCCTGCCCCTGTTGCGATATACAAGAGAGAACCGCGTGCATGTGTATTCTATGGTACAGAGAGAAAAGAGAAAGAGAAGGACTCGAGATACTAATTGTATGTCATCAATTGTATATAGACGTGGTCTTCAGCCAAGCGTGTCCTTACGATGCGCTCTCATTAGTTGATTAGCAGTACATACCTACTCCCTAGAAATCTAACTTTTCAAGCTTAGTTAAGTCAACGAGATTTACTCTGATCACAAAGTATCCTAGACACTAAATGTGCATAATTATGTCCTCTTTCACCCCCTGCCCCCGATTTACGATGTCTCTAAACACAGTGAGCGGTTGTGGAAAACGGCCCCCAGTACTCGTATAGAATAAGAGTGGTGACCGTTGCGCGGCCTAGTACCACCCTTTGTCACCGGATATGGAACAGCTCCGGCTTTGAGGAAAGCGAAACACCACTCTGCGCCTCTTAACCAACCTCGAATACTTGCTAATAATGCTAACTAAACGCTGGCCTCCAACGATATATCCCATTGCCATGACACCTCCGCTGCTGTCAATGGAAACATCCGTGCCTCTAGCAAGATCCCTCTAATATATACCTAAGACTCGATTAGAATTGTGTCGACATGTGGAGCTGATAGGAGGATTCACTATGAACTTTTAGACGAGAAGCAAAGTTCTTTTCAATCCGATATGACGGGTAACTATGCAGGAACACCAAAATTTTGCACATGAGGCCACAATTCTGCACTGCTATTTCGTGCTGTGAGCCAGCTGCTATATTTAAAGATTCGCGGCATTACTGTGGTACGGTGCACCTCCGGAACAACTGCTTTAACATCCGTTCTAGACTTTAACCGCCACGAAGCGCGCGGAAAGTCACTGCATTATTTTGGATTAGAGTCCGCCTGGCCGTCAAGACCGTGCATGTTGACATAGACTCCCTACCGGCTCTGGTAGTTCCGGAGATAAGACATCGGAGTTCTGTATATAAAGTATATCGAACAAAACTAATTAGAAAATTCAAAGATGAAGCAGGACGTCCAGTGACTATGGTCCCCTTCGGTAAATTGAAGTACGTAGATTTATACTCTGACTCTGACTAGTCTCAACACCTCCACCGCTAACTACCAGTGGGGTTGGCAATGGGTAGAGACCAGCAATGATAATGACTGTTACTGTCTACTAGTCACTCTCTGTACATAAAGAAAAGAATTATCCGGCCAAACCGACTGCTCTCGCTCTGCAGCAAATGGCAGTCCGGCGCGGATCAAACAATTTACCAATAGTGAGCCCTAGATGTACTTAGGTTTTCACACCGAGTTTCAAAAGCAATCGCGCTTAGGCGCGGCAAAGCCTTGGAAGGGATGTTCCGGAGGTGCGTCACTTTCGCCCGCTGTGGTTACAAGCGGAGTGTTGAGCGGAAGTGTCCAATGAGACGTTGGAGACGGCAGACGAATCTACAAAGTTTGGACTCTGGAACACCCTTATTATGGCCAAGTAATGGAGGGATGTTAGAATAAAATAACGTGGTAGTTCCCGCGTCATGCGGTTGTTGTGTTTCATGGCACTAGTGACGAGTATTCACGATTTGCCGTGAGGTGGCGGTAAGACATGTCGGGTATGAAAGGCTTAACATCATCGTCGGTAACTGATTTCTTTCCTTTGCCGATGATACTACTCTTACTGTAGCATGTCCTCTGTCTATCCTACGAAGTGATTGGTCTATTCCATGGTGATGGGCACCATAAAGTAGACCCACAGCACTACCAGTGTCTTGAAAATGCTGGCGCATGATCTGAGTTTGAGTTCAGAGACTGAGAGGAATGTAATATAACCACTTGGAGAGGGGTAAGAGGATGAAAGGGATAGCGTTCATACAGTGTAGGCCACTTCGAAAATTGATAAGCGTGTCGTCTGCGCGCAGTGAATCCTACTTGCTAGTGTCTTCAAAAGTTGTCCCTGGAACAGATTGTTGAGGAATGTTTACCTCCAAGACATCAAAGTATGTATTTCACGCCCATTCAATATGACTTACCTAGTAAACAGTGGTTATGTTTTCATTCTTTCCAAGGCAAGGAATTGAAAAACCACCATCTTCCTAGCACGGCGTGTGTGGTTTGGAAACCATTCCCGTCGTAGCAAACATTTGTATTGTTTTCTAGTCACAATGTTTCGTGTATATTCTAATCAATCTAATCTAAGCCATCCGTTCTGGAACCAAAAGGTTTCTCTTGTATCAAATGCCTCCCGTCATGGAATGTAACAAGCTGCAAAGTTCGGCAGAGAAACTGTTTGTTGACAGATTTATAGGAGAGTTCGCCCAGGAAATAAAATTGTTCAACTCGATGTCTCGTCAAAGATCGAATCTGTTCAGCGTAAGCTGGGCCCATATGACGTGATGCGAATCCATGCATGCAGCAGGAGATCAAGATTAGAAAACTCTAATTTTGGAAACCCTTCGAGAGTACACTTGTGCATGGGGGCGCGGTAGGTTCACTCTACTTCTAAGTTCTTCGTTCGACCCTTTCCGCCTCCGTCCCCCCTCCGCCGACTCTACACATTCTCTCGCCTCCGTCTGCAGCGCCGCCTTCGAATATGTTGTCAATAATCCATCTGACCCCGGTAAGCGTTGCCGTTAAAGTAAGTAGCGTACTCTAAGGCTCGGTAGTGGCAGTCACAAATACTCTAGTCGAGTGATGTGTCTTTGACCGAACGGTCGACTTCAGCAAACAGCTTAACATTAGATTCGGCATTCTATGCTCTAGCATTAAGCATCATTTCCAGTTATGTTGGCAGGGATTTCTAAAAAAAGCACCCCTTCGAACGCCATTGACTTCCGTTTAAATAACTCGCCAATTGCAAGTTCTCTCGGTCGTCGGCTTCACAGTACTAGTCGGGGCACGGATTGACTCACCCGAGAGATCATGTCAACAGACCTAGACAGTCTCGTATATATATAAAGTGCCGCTAAAGATATTGCATAAATCACTGGTATAAGCCCCGAATATAATCCCGAATCTCAAACCAAATCCCAAACCGAAACCAAAACATGAGCCAAAAATTCGAAACCATAAATACCCCACCGAATACCTATATCGCTCAGCTCGTCCGCCAGGTAATAGAGAGTGAAAAGAAGCCATTAACCACAACATCCATGAACTCTCGACTTAAGAAAGAAAACGATATCGTCCCAAAATAGATCCTCACGTACAACAACAATCGAAAGCACACGCCAATCAGTCTCCAAATCCGACCCTTATCCTCAGACATGTGGCCAATATTCGAGCCAGTTCACTGTCTTGAAGGATCCGATAGGAAGACTTCGTATCGAAATAAAGGCCTCCACCGCAATGAAGAGTCGCGCAAAGCCATACAAAGCGATTCCCAGCATATAGAATGCAAAATATCCAAACCTTACAATACACAATAATGATTCCGGCAGCTTATTAATCATCAACTTGAAAACATGAAGGGACACGCTAGCACAAGGGAACCCTGCAGCAATCAACATGCAAGAGCCCCTCCAGATCCATCGTTCGGTATAGCTTGGAAAATGCGAAGACCATGCGGTTGCGTGACAGCCGGCATAGGTACAACTGAGCAGTGTGCGCATGAGCAGCAATGTTTGATTTTGTATAATGAAGTCGTCTACGTTTGCGTCTTGCACGCTTCCAAAGTATATAGAGCCTTGGACTGAAAAATTCGACGGGTCCGTCGTTAAAAACGACCTCATGACGTTTCTACCATCGAGATATGCTGCGTTAGGCAAGGTCATTTGTCTGAGCGTCATTAATGATAATCCTAATTCAAGAAATTCTAAGTCTTCTTTGGTAAGGAAGGTGGCATAATTTCTGGCTCTCGCTGAGAACCTAGTCCAATGTATCATAAGTGTTTGTCCAGAGAGCAGTAGCATACCATGAGATCCTGGATGACATTTTGCTTTGAGGGCAACTACTCTCGTTTCAAAGTCCTTTTTGCTCACGTCACTACTTGGATTTCCTCTGATCACAAACCTTGATGCATCAGGAATGTAGGGCTGGATATGCAGAAAATTTTCGTACTCGCATTCTTTCTGTGGTGTGAACTGTGGGACTTGGTCCGAGATATTTTCGATATTTTCTAATTCCAGGTTGTTTGAGACCAATAACCAAAGAGCAACAGCGAAGTCGGCTACTGATGGGACTCTTGACTCTTCTGACGTGATTTTTTGCTCTGCGCCAGACCCGGTCCCCGAAAAGCTCTGCCCCGTAAGGATTATCGGATGCGCCACTGCCAGAGGTTTGTGCCACCAGAGTACATATACAGCAACAGCCACCACAACATGGACAACCACATTCAACTCCACCAGAGTGGTTGGCAGCCCACTCGCCTTCCGAGCAATGCAGTTAACAACCATCCACATAGCCTGAACGCAAACCAGAAACTTGGCAAGGGAGTCTGCTTTGCTCCGATCGGCAATTTCTTTATTATTCAGGATGTTAGGCATGATGAACTGTCTTCGGGCGAAGTGCAAGAATCCTTCTGGGGTGAGAGCAACGTAGGAAATGGCGGGGTGGTGGGGAACGTCAAACGCAAACCCTCCCATCACAATGAAAAAGGCAGACACCATTGTCACATCTGACCATCGTCTAACCGTTCCTCGATTTAAATGTTCCAGGGATTGCGTAGTTGATGGGATTTGGGACGACCCTCCTGCCATCTGGCTCCTCACTGCAGCGGGTTCTGGGTGCAGGTTCTGGGTGTGGTTTGGAATGGAGCGGCCGGTCGCCAGGGTCAATTCATCGATGGTATGTGTTGATCCTTCTACGGGATCTGTTGATTCTTTGCTGGTATCCGTGGATCCCCCACTGGCAGCTAACTCGGAATCCAATTTCTTCAGTTCCTTACAAAGCTCTTGAGCATTTCGAAATTGAACATAAGCAGCATAGAGAACGAATTCCGGAGCCACAAGTGCGATCAAGACCCAGTAAAATTTGTCGATCCAAACTCTCTGAATGCCGAAGTATTTTTTCTCCGGGGTAATGTTAAGGTGTATGCTCGTGTAGACACACAATGTGAGGGTGATGATTGATGACAGCAGAATATTGAGAGTTCCGCGGCCACCTGGGTTTGGAACATAGGAGGGCTCCGAATCGCCGGTTGGGTGTGAGAGGGGTGCAGCTGCTGCAAACTCTGTGACAAAGTAGTACAATGCAGAACAGAGTACTAGCATTGCTGTGTCTGTGTGGTGTGTATAGCGAGGTGTTTTGTTGTCGGCACTAGTCCACAAACACGCGTAAATAAATACCGATCGGTTGAAAACTTTAAACGAAAATGCGGGTAAAGATATTTGAGTATGACTAGAGATTGGATGGGTGGAAGGCGGAACTGAGAAATAAACGAGGTTTATAAATACAAACCAAGCAGGGCATAGATGCTGCGCCCGCTATAATTACGTATTGTGGCTTGGAGAATAGCAAGTGGTTGGTTAACTCTTGCCTCTAATGAGTTCTACAGCCCATCGATTTTGAAAGCACCCATACAGGTGATCTGTATGGTGCTGACGGTATGGGGTAACTAGGTGCTACTGCAAACCTGAGTGGATGTATCTAGGGTGTTCTGTCTTGCGCCCTTTCACAAATTCGCATCGCACATATCTTAATTTTTCTCTCTGAGCACTTCTGAACACTTAGCCTTGTGTTCTTTATTTAGCCTGTCCCTTTTCTTTCGCATGGCGGTTTGTCTTTTTGAATTTTCAATTATTTAGGTACTTCTTCTGGGAAGTTAACTTTGATTTACGTTTGTGATAATTCGACCACGACAATCACAGATTCTCAGTTTTCCTCCCGGATGGGTTAGGGTTAACACCGCTATTCACAGCGCTCTTGTCATGATCCAGCGCTCTCAAAATGGATAAACCTCTCCCCCACCTCTGTTACTTACAGCGCCACGAAAATTTCCGCCATCCATGTTTGATCGCCTCTGTAGCCATCGTCAGTGCTTCCTGTATATATATCTATCCACTGCAGCCTCTCTCTAACTGACACAGAAGAAAACACAGCTTATCCTAGGCACTTCGCCCTGTCTGAGTGCAAGCGGAGTGTGGAACGGAAGTGTCCAATGAGGAAGAAAGAAGGACGTTACTGCAAGCTGAAGACTTAGCTAACACGAGCTCTAGAACAACGTATTAACGCAAATTAATAGAGGGTATCGAATTAAAATACTTTATTGACTTCGTGATTGCCGTGTTGTAGAGAGCGCTTGTAGGAAGGCGTGGGTATTCACAATTTGGGCCTTCAGGGCGACAGCAAGAGATGTCGGGTACAAAAGAGTTAAGATCGGCGTAAGTAATTATAACTGCTTTCTACACCCGATATCAATCCAGGCTAGAACAAAGTGACATCTGCTCCTGCTGGAGTTCATATGAACTAGTTCCCGAGTCAGGAGTGGTCGCCAGTGATTAGTGTTCGGCACGGGGCAATATTCCGGCCCATCCCGGAACGTTAGTTAAAGTCCCGAGATAACAAGTCGAGACGTCCTGGGCTCTTCGGAAATCTCGTCTCGGCTTGTACCGTGCCGAATACTACCGGTAATAAGTGCTACACTTCCCCCGATACCCAGTACATCAAAAACGGCACCAACTGACGCAAGGAATGCAGAACAACGAACACTTCCCCCAATACGCTGCGTGAGGACGGAAAAACACACCTCGGTAGGAGGAGCACATTCATGAACTCCATCAGTTGAACCTGCTATATTTCGTCACTTGGTCTTTGAGGTTTCTGTGCACGCTTAGAGAGAGGTGACTCGCGGTTTCTTGGGTTGGCTCTTACCGTAGGCAGTTGCTGTGCTCCGGCATTGGAGTTCGGCGTGAGACGCTAAGATTCCCAGCTTGAAACGTCCACACTAGCGCCTTGCAATCTTTAATGTTGGCTGTCAAGTAATACCAACCTGATTGAATATGTAACAGAGTGATAAACTTGTATACTTGCCTCGGTAGACGATTTGTGGAGAATAATTTCACTTCACCTTACTGCCGCTGAACTATGTAAAGAGATTATCTCTCGTCATCTCGGTTATCCTTAAAGCCTCCCGGCGCTGAAGCTTATCTTAACCTTCCTTATCTCTCAATTCTCTTTTTTTCGCTCCGACTTCCCCAGTTCTAATATCTAGTTACATTGTTTTGAAGTATCAGGGTACTTTCCCGTGTTTTTCTCTCGAGCGAATGAACTCCGCCGACGTCAGCGCTAGCCCGTACCGAGTCATAAATGAACCGTGCATATGATATGTGAAATGACGACCCTTGACTTGCCACAGAATCTCTGACTTGAGGTTTGAGCTTTGGGGCTCTACATTACCACTGTTGACTCCAAAGTAAGCCAATTTGATTTTGTTCCATCCATCATCTCCATCAAAGCTTGCTTTGGCAATATTTCTAAACTCCATTCCCCGTTATCAAAACTCACCTGTCAAACAAGAGACCCGGGGTGGGGGATGAGCTTCATCCATTGTGAATGTTGAAAGACTTCTGCTGGTTCAATTGGTGTCCTCTATTCCTGCTCTGGGTGGTGTCTTCTCCTGAGGTTCTGTTGTATTACTACCTTGTTAGTGAGAGGGGTAGGAACTCTTCTTGTGATTCTACGATCCATATTACAGCCAATTGCCAAATGTGCACGAGAGGTGGAAGTTGTATATTGGGATTGTTCATGCGGACTGTTAATCTGACGATTTATCTGTACCACCTGATTCGCCATGTTTCCTTGGTCCCAATTTGAGGGATATACCACAGGTAGTGTTAGCAACGGGTCCGGGTAACCCGCCAGCGGTCCGGGTTTGGACCGGAAAAACTGTTCTGTTCTGTTCCAGAACCGTGCGGAAACCCAACCCGCAGCTTCTTGGTGGGCCAAACCCGGACACGTACCCGTCAACCCACGGGTTTTGCCGGGTGGGGCTAGGCCCGTTGGTTCCAATCTCCTGTTCTAATTTTCGGGTTTTCCTATTTAAGGTCGCATTCTGATATCCCACTGTCTTGTGCAAAATATTAACTTTGGTACATCATTGTCTTTGTTCGATTTATTGGCTGCCTTTGAAATCAAAACAAGCAGAGAAATGCTTGCTGCTACATCAAGAAGTTGAGTGTGAACGATTTTTCATCTTGCATCATTAGTAAGATTTGAGGTACAGAACAGCCATATTGACAGCTAATGCAGTCATTAACCCGCAATTGAATCAGTGTGCCCTTGCTACTGCACAGACAACACTTGGTAAGCTGATGGAGATACATGATAGTGAAAGCAGAAAATCGCAATGCAGCATGGAACTTCACACACAGAAGGTAGCCATCCGAGATTGTCATCCAGGGAACCACTGTCTTACATAGGCATATCGGCTCTGACGCATGACGAGTTACACAATTCATCACCGATACCCTAATCGAAGCTTGTTAAACCCGTACGCTTTTACACCCGCCAGTAACCTCCCTAGCTCATTACCATACAGGAATTGGATTGAGACGAACATATTGTAATGGGTCGTTTGTCATCCGTACATGATATGGACAATTAGTGACTATTGACGACTTCTCTCCGCGAAAAGTAATTGGTGTACCTATTTTGCTACATGTCATCATTTTTTTGATTTCAGTGACCAAATTGTGAGACATGATAATTTGTCTGTGCATGTGCAAGTGTCATACGGCCCAGATGAAAGTTCTAGACACCAAACTAAGTTGATTTACGGTTGATCAACCGGATATCGTCCTGCCTCTTACAGATAAGTGACAACGCGCAATCTGAATTGGAGACAACATTGACTAACACAATTTGAGTCAGTGATGGCGTACCAGTCATAGAAGGAGCGGTCAATGCGCAACGCAAATCTGTATGAATGACCACCATCATGTTGCATTCATCCATACATCCAACTATGTCACTCTGCGTTCAGACCTGGTGCACTTAGTGAACATTTTGAAAGGTGCTTATGGTAGGTCATGAAAATCGAGGAGAAGGGACTGCATAAGGCAAAGTGAGGAAGTTGGGCTATATTGATGAAAAATGAGTGTATGGATCTACATGCGGTAAATTGCCAGCTGAAAGCGCTGGAATGTGACAGCGCTACGTTATCCACTGCTCAGAGATCATGTGCATCAGTGGAGCAGACATCGAGACGCCACCAACCTTTTGGATATAACTGAGTATTCATACAAATTATATATTGGCTGTCAATAATGACTATATGATTATTTGTACAAAATTATTGACCGTACAACAAGTTTTAGGACATATTTATGGTGAGTGTCACTGGAGCGTCAATGATTTTTGGACTTGTTAGCAACTTAATTGGGCAGCGATTTGCTCACTGTTATCCATAATCAACGTATTGCCAGCCTTAATAGGCAAAACAGACAGCAACACGGTAACAGCATCATTTTGAAAATGAGACTCAATGGAGCTTCGACACCATTTGGATTTGTAAGTGAGTTAATTGGTAAGCGATGTGCTCGCTGGTGTCCATAACTGAGGTATCGGCCGCGTTTATAGGCAAAAGAGAAAGCGACATGGTAACAGCCCCATGCTGAAAATGAACGTCAACGGAGTGTCAACAACTTTTGGTCTTCAAGGTAAGTTGTTTTGGACGCGAATTGCTCGCTGTTATCCATAATTAACGTATTGGCAGCTTTTATGGGCCAAAAAGGAAGTGACACGGTAACAGCCCTTTGCTGAAGATGAGCGTCAACGGAGCGTCAACGATTTTTGGTCTTGTAAGTAGGTTGTTTGGGACACGATTTGCTCGCTGTTATCCATAATCCAAGTATTGGCAGCCTCACTACGCCAAAGAGAAGGTTACACGGTAACAGCCCTATGCGGAAAATGAGCGTCAACAGAGCGTCAACAAATTGTGGTCTTGTAAGTAAGTTGTTTGTGAAGCAATTTGCTTGCTGTTATCCATAATCAATGTATTGGCAGCCTTTGTGGGAAAAAGTGATAGCCACATTGTAACAGCCACATTGTGAAAATGAGCGTCAATGGAGCGTCAATGATTTCGGGTGTTGCATCGTGTATAATCCAATGGCTATACTACGGCTTTTACGCATAATCCAAGCATTGGCTGCCTTTATAGGCAACATGTTTGATGTGGTTTTCGCTACAACAGGAGAGAGCGTCAACAGAGCGTCAACAGAGCGTTAACTATCATGGGTGTTGCATCTTGTATAATCCAAGGGCTGTGCTACGTCGTTAGCGCATATTCAATGTATCGGCAGCCTTTATGCTCAAAAGAGCAAGCGACATGGTCACAGCCCCATTGTGAATATGAGCGTCAACAGAGCGTCAACGATTTCAGGTGTTGCATCTTGTATATTCCATGGGCTGTGCTATGGCATTGATGCATAATCGAAGTATTGGCCGCCTGTATAGGCAATATCGTTAATGTCGATCTTGCTGCACCTGAAAATGAGCGTCAACAGAGAGTCAACAGAGTGTCAACAGAGCGTCAACAGATCGTCCACTGAGCATCAACAGAGTGTCAACAGACCGTTAACAATCTTGGGTGATGCATCTTGTATGATCCAAGGGCTATGCTATGGGATTTACCCATAGTCAACATATCGGCAGCCTTTATGTGCAAAAGAGAGAGCACCATGGTCACAGCCCCATTCTGAAAATGAGCGTCAACAGAGGGTCAACGAATGGGGGTGTTGCATCTTGTATAATCCAACGGCTGTGCTACAGAATTTGCCCACGATCGAAGCATTCACCGCCTTTATAGGCCAAATCGTTATGGTCACTTCACCTGAAAATGAGTGTCAACAGAGCATCAACAGATTGTCGACAGTGCATCAACACTAGTGTTAGCAACGGTTCCGGGTTACCCGGCCATGGACCGGGTTTGGAACCGGACAGGTTGGTCCAGCCCGGGTTGTTACACTGGAAACAGGGGAACCCACCGGGTTTGGGGACCTGTTAGAACCGGACCGCGGTTCCATTGTATTTTTCCTACAACTTTGGCTCCACTTAAGTATTTGAGTTCTGATCGTATCATGACATGATCAGTATGTAAATTGTGCAGCATTAGTCGCTCTTTCACCTCCCGCTTTCAGATTTGCGATTCAACTGATATTCATTGAGTGGCTGTGAAATAGAGGCTGAATTTAAGCGAAATTGGCGGGTTTTCGATCGCGACTCAATGAATACTTGTCAGATCGCAAATCTGAAACCGGGAGGTGCAGGAGCGACTAAAACTGCACAATCTACGTATTGTTCATGTTGTGATACGATCAGGACACAAATACTTCATTGGAGCAAGAAATGTTGACTTTTGAGGAGCGGGTTTTGTGTGGAAACCTGTTGCAACGGATCGGTTCCAGGTTGGAACCAGACCTGGAACCAACCCGAGAATTTGGACCCGTTGCTAACACTAATCAACACAGCGTCAACAGATTGTCAACAAAGTGTCAACGATTTTGGGTGTTGGATCATGTAAAATCCAAGCGCCCTGCTATGGCATGTACGCATAATCAATGTATTGGCATCCATTCTGAGCAAAAGCGATCACGACATGGTCACTGCCCCAGTCTGAAAATCAGCGTCAACAGAGCGTCAATGTTTTTGTGGGTTGCATCATGTGTATTCCAAAGGCTGTGCTATGGCATTTATCTATAATCGAAGTATTGGCAGCCTTTACAGGCAATATTGTGTGTGTCGATACTGGTACATCACCAAATGAGCATCAACAGAGCGTCAACAGGGTGTCAACAGAGCGTCAACAGAGCATCATCACCATGTCAACAGAGAGTCAACAGAGTGTCAACGATTTTGGGTATTGCATCTTGAAAAATCCAAGGGCTCTGCTATGGCAGATATCCATAATTATCGTATTGGCAGCTGTTCTGAGCAAAAGTGATCGCCACATGGTCACAGCCCCACTCTGAAAATGAGCGTCACCAGAGCGTCAACAATTTTGTGTGTTGCACCATGTATAATGCAAGGGTTGTGCTACAGCATTTATGCATAATCGAAGTATTGGCAGCCTTTAAAGGCAATATCGTGAGTGTCGATAGCGTTGCACCTCAAAATGAGCGTCAACAGAGAGTCAACAGTGCATCAACGGAGCATCAACTCAGCGACAACAGAGCATCAACACAGTGTCAACCGAGTGTCAGCAGAGTGTCAACGCTTTTGGGTGTTTCATCATGTATAATCCAAGAGCTCTGCTACGACATAGATCCAGAATCAACGCATTGGCAACCATTCTGGGCAAATGAGATCGTGACATGGTTCCAACACCTGTCTGACAATTAGCGTGAACAGAGCGTCAACGATTTCGTGTGTTGCATTTTGTATAATCCAAAGGCTGTGCTATGGCATTTATCCATAATCAAAGTGTTGGCAGCCTGTATAGGCATTATCGTGTTTGTGGATACCGTTACACCTCGAAATCAGCGTCAACAGAGCATCAACACAGCATCAACACTGCGTCAACAGAGCATCAACACAGTGTCAACCGAGTGTCAACAGAGTATCAACGCTTTTGGGTGTTGCATCATGTATATTCCAAGGGCTCTGCCACGGCATATGTCCATAATTGACATATTGGCAGCCATTCTGTGCAAATGGGATCGTGACATGGTCACAGCACCTGTCTGAAAGTGAGCGTCAACAGAGCGTCAAGAATTTTGTGTATAGCATCTTGTATAATCCAAGGGCTGTGCTACGGCATTTATCCATAATCGAAGTATTGGCAGCGTTTATAGGCAATATCATGTTTGGCAATACCGTTACACCTCAAAATGAGCGTCAACAGACCGTCAACACAGCATCAACAGAGCGTCAACAGAGCATCAACACAGTGTCAACTGACTGCCAACAGAGTGTCAACGCTTTTGGGTGTTGCATCATGTATATTCCAGGGGCTCTGCTACAGCATATGTCCATAATCAACATATTCGCAGCCGTTCTGTGCAAATGTGATCGTGAAATGGTCACAGCAGCTTTCTGAAAATGAGCGTCCACAGAGTGTCAACGATTTTGTGTGTTGCATCTTGTATAATCCAAGGGCTGTGCTACGGCAGTTACCCATAATCGAAGTATTGGCAGCCTTTATAGGCAATATGGTCTGTGTCAATGCCGCTACACCTCAAGCATCAATGGAGCTTCCACAATGTATGGTCTTGTGAATAAGGTAATTGGTAAGTGATTTGCTCGCTGCTATCCATAACCAATGTATTGCCACCCACGATGTGCAAAAGAGCAAGTGACATGGTCACTGCACCATTCTGACAATATCTGTGAACTCAGCATCAACTGAGGGTCATCAATTGCTGGTGATGCAGATCGGGTAATGAAGGCATCGAATGGATATTTGAGCTTATAATTGAACTATTGACCCGTTGCCTGTTGAAAAATACAAATCATTAAAAGAAAAATATGAATTCAAATATTGTCGATCTCACAACAAGCAAAACATGCAAAACGTGATTACTGGATGTCAAATGATCGATTTTGATTGAGTACTATAATCAAATAGCAAAAGCAAGCATGTTATACGAATTTACAGATGGACCCGCTGTACAACCTGCTGAGAACCCCCCCAATTCAGCCGGGTAGGGCGATGGCGATGGAACTGTACCCGAATCGACAGTTCGGGTTTATTGACAACCCGGACTGCCAATCTGGCTCTGGTTGGGTTCTGACCCGTACCCGGACCCGAAGTGACGGTCCAGACCCGTCGCTAACACTAACCACAGGTCATCACAGCAGGTTCAGAGAGAAATGGCCAGCTGCCATGCTTGCCCCCTTTGGAGGGTGGGTCTGTAGGTTGCTTCAACTGTTGTTGTTACAGCTGTGTGTTATTGGGTTCGACATGTGTAACCTCACCGGGCAGTGCCTTTCCTTAAATATCAACCACGGTGTAAAATCTGCGAAGAATGGGATATATTTGTCCAACCAGGTTCTTCAGAGACTTGTGGAGTACTGCCAAGGCTGTATAATCAAGGACATCTTCATACTTGTGTCGATTCTGGTCTGTCTGCAATGACCATTGAAACAATTGACCTAAAGACTGACTGATTCATGTCAAAGTTGTGTGGATACCAGTATTTGCTTGATCTCTGCCATGCAATATCAATCCCTATCTGTATAGACCAAAGCCAACTATTATGAACTGAGATTGAAGTGCTTTGGCATGGATTAGATTCAATGGAAAATAGCCAGTCGATTGAAAAGAGTGTCATCCTTAACAGTTTGTGTCCCACAAATTGGCGCTCGCTGCAGGCATTTTGAGGAGATGTCCCATATTTGCCATTCATTGGTGTGCTTAAGAAGAACAGGTGCCCATGTATGATGGAATTGCGATACAATACTTCAAAACACCGATTATGCTTATTCCCGGAACTGCTCACTTGTACAAGATGAACTATTATGTGGAAAGATAACATCGGGACTGCTGTACATCTTGAACCACTTTGGTGGGTGTACCGAACAATCCATTACATTTGGCAGCAGTTTGCTGTGGTTAAGTGACAGTCCGTTTACAGTTTGGCTTTTGGTTGGCTCTATGCTGTATTTTATGTTCAAGCAATATATTCACCATCAACCAGGTTTGAGTCACCATGCGTAGATTGTTACCATCAGCCATTTGTAAGAGGAAATCAGCAGTCTCATTCTTGAATCACCTATTTTGATTACTTTGCCCTCCAGAGTGATTGTCACAGTTATTGTGAACATGATGATTATATTCAATTTCAGTCTGACATCAGTCTACCACAGTAGTGTGTCTGGTTGTCAATGCTGCCGCTATCAGAGCGTCATTACATTCATTGTGGTCAGTAATATGCATGTGATTTCTGGTAGACAGCCACAGAGGCATGTGATTAAACTCATACACTGTTTCATTGGTAATAGCTAGACTAGGGACAATCAAAAAATCTAGTCAGTGAAAGCAATATTGAAGTATATCCTTATTCTGTCTTTGCCTACTTATCAGACTGAATGAAAATACTGGTTACTCTTGTGGATATGGTAGTCTATGAGTATCATGGATAGGGAACAATAGCACTGCCAATTTCAGCAAGATTGCGACTCATCAATATTTCTTTGTAATAAACTGGCCCTCGACCCACCTCATGGCATTCGCTGGAAATGTGCTCATGACAGATACATTACTGTTAGGGCACGTATGCCAGCGTCCGGCTAAGTAAGAGAATGGATTATACTTGTAGGGATACGGTTGCAAACGATCAGAGTGATCCCACATGGATGACTAGGTGGTAAAATTCTCTGTAAGGATCATGATCCTCACAAGCAGACTATTTAAGGTTGTTGCTTACCCGGCCGCATGACGTGCTGCCGTAGCAACCCTAACCTCTAGTCCAAGACCTCGCTGTTACATTATCCCCTCTCTAGCCGCAGACCTCCTGGGCTGCATATCTGCATACAGAGAGAAAGACAAACAACAAACACAAAAGAAACAAATCCCACGATCATCCTGTGGATACGGTGCACTGGCTAACTCCACCTCCACTTGACTGCAATCTGAAGGTGTTAAAACCCGTGCCAAGGCCATTTATAGTGGACCGCATCGAATCACAAAGGAAAGCAAGAAAGGAAGAACCTCAATCTGATCCCTTTCCTCCACTATTGCGGATTCCTTGGGCGGCTGTGATGCAATTTGTCTACAATCTCCTCAGCATTCGCAAGGATTTCCGCTGGCTCCCAACTCGTAGGAATATATCTGGATCCGGCCCATTGAACGAGATGATGAAGCTTCCGATAAAGCCGTTTGGAGTTGGCGATGCGATCAGCTTCCCATTCTTCCGAGTCGTCGACGATCATCGGGTGACGTTCGCTGGATGGCTAGCCTGACACTGGGGTTGTGTACCGATCGAGTTGTGACAGGTGGAAAACGTTGGGATTCCCTATCGTCTTCAGCAGGTCTAATCTGTAAGTGTTCGTATTGATGACTTCACTCACAGTGTGCGGTACCGCGCGTTTGAAGTTTAGCTTCTTACCTGGCCTGGTTGTCCGGAAGTGCTTGGTCAAGAGCCACACTTTGTCTCCAATGTCAAACTTAATTTCTTTTCCGCATGCGTACTTCATCTGTCGCTGCTGTGCTTGCAGTATGTTTTCGGGACACGTCCGATGCATCTCTGCCAATCCCTCGAGTGTAGCGTCCGCTTGGTTCCCTGATTTCAGATGTGACGCTTTTGGTGCCTTGAACTGCATCTCAGGGTTCCGGTGGTACATGGCCCAAAACGGTGTCATCCTTGTTGAAGCATGCACTGAGTTGTTGTACGCGAATTCTGCAAGGGGAAGGAGTCCAGCCCAGTTGTCTTGCTCATAGATGCTGAAGGCTCGGAGGTATTGTTCCATGGGCTGGTTGTGACGCTCAGTCTGGCCGTCGGTCTGCAGGTGGAAGGCGGTCAACAGTTGGCGGTCGATGCTCATTTGGGAGCAAACCCGAGTCCACGATCGGCAGGTGAACTGGGTTCCACGGTTGGTGACGATAGTATGAGGTACGCCGTGCGTGCAGATCACGTCTTCGAAAAACATCTATGCCAATCTCGGTTAGTCGATATCCTTACGGCAGAGCAGGTAGATTGCTATGTTAATTAATCGATTGACAATCACCAAAATCCCAGTGTATCCCAACTTGGTTGATTCCGGTAGGTCAGTGATGAAGTCTATAGTAACTCAGACCCAGGGGATGTACAGTGGTGGCAGCGGCATATTACCTCCATATCGTGCGTGGTGTGGTGCTTTGAATCAGTGGCATACTTCGCAACTGGCGACGTACTTCTGTACCGTTGTGTCTAGTCCTGGCCATTTAATGTCTCTAGATACGAGTTCAGCAGTCCCAAGAGCTCCAAAGCGACCTGATTCAGGGTGATCGTGGAAAAGACTTATCACTTGGTTGCGAAGTGCTTCTGGCATGTGTATTCTCCCCTTACAGGTGAGAGCTCCTGCGCTGACTTTGCTCTGCATGCGTGTGTCCTTATCCTAGATCCGCCTTGGCCACCGGTTTTCGACAGGTCAGGGTAACTCATTGTATTCTTCATGTCTGTTCCTAGTGGATCGGTATCCTGAGCTGCCTCAATCGCTGGTAGGAGATCACTGAATGGCTCAACAATGGGGACCGCCAGGGTTGCCAAGAGTTATGCAGTAGGTCTTTCGTAGCCTTCTTCAGAATCAGGTCATCTCGATGGTCCATCAGCAGGGTTTGTTTTTTCTTCCAAGTGTTGAATAACGAAGTCGTATGATGACAGGATTTCAGCCCATCTCGCATGTCTCCGGGAGAGCACATTTGAAAGTTGAAAATACTCGAGATTCGTGTGGTCGCACGGTATCAGGATAGTATGATTTGCCCCCTCGAGATACCGTCGCGATTACCTGAAAGTCTCCACGATGGCCGATAGCTCCTAATCATACGTGTCATAGATCTGTTCGGCAGGAGAGCATCTTTGCAAGTAGAAGTTGAATGGACTGATAATTCCGAAACCATCGGACTGGTTGAGAATACCGGCGATTGCGAAACCACTTATGTCTGTCTGGAGGATGACGGGCTTTGCTGGGTAGATATGCTGGGGGATCAGTGCTTCGGTATATGCCTTGTCGAGCCTCCGGAACTTGAACTTTGCCTTTCGGGTCCATTCCCTTCCCCTTGTCAATTGCTTGAGTTAGTTGGGTATTGGTGCCGGTACTTTAGCATATTTGCGGATGAATTGTCGGTAGAAGTTTGTGAAGCATAGAAGCACTTGTACGTCTCCGATTGACTTGGGAGTTGGCCAGTCTTCGATGCTTGATATGCGGTGTGATTCGATGCCTATCCTGTCAGAACTGATGATAAATCCGAGGAAGCCGATCCCTGAGGCTCCAAACTGGCACTTTTCGCCTTTGCAATACAGTCCAAATTGGCGTTGCCATTCTAGCACGTTTTTTACGTGATCCTTGTGCTCCTTCTCGTTGGTCGAGTAGAACTGTATGTCATCGAGGGATCATACGGCAAAGTTGTCAATGTGAGGTCGTAGGCAGTCATCAATGGAAGCCTGAAATGTAGCTGGCGCGTTCATCAATCGGAAAGGCATGACTTGGTATTCGGACTGGCCCTAAGGTGTGTCGAAGGGAGTCATATAGTCGACGTCCCCTTTGGTTCGCATAATGTCATAGGCGTTCCGGAGGTCCAGCTTACTGAATATCCGGGCTCCGCCACGTTCGGTTGAGCATCTCGGAGATAAGAGGTACGGGGTGCTGGTTCTTGACTGTTGGCAAATCTAGCGCCCGGTGGTCCACGCATAGCCATAGGCCATCCTCTTTTTTCTTCCCAAACAATATTGGTGCTGCTGCTGATGATGATGACGACTGGATGAAGCAGTTTGATAGGTTCGTCTCTATGTATGCCTTGAGAGCTCAAAGTTCAACTTCAGGGACGTTGTAGATCCATCCGTGTGGTATCTTCTACCCCGGCTGCAGGTCAATGGCATGGTCAATTGGGCGGGGCAGTGCCACTGTTTCAGCCTTTGTCTTGCTAAAGACATCCGCGAATTCTGAGTACCTTGCTGGGATGATATTCCTGTCGTCTGTAGGTACCCTCTTGTCTGGTGCATCTGATCTGCGTTAGCTTAGGTATTCCTGAGCAAGGAAGTGCAGGAGAGGAAAGGAGAAATCCAGGAGACCTTGTCGTCAACAGTTCGCCCACAAGTGAGGCAAGCCCCACCGCCCAGTCACTCCCGTCTGATCTCGGCAAGCCGGTAGCAGTTATTCAAGCATTTCCTCGGAGGGGCCCTTATGTGGCAACTGCTGCCGCTGCTCCCTGCTCGTCGCGTCCAGCGCTAGGGTCACATTCCCTGGTGAATCCAAGGTGATGTCTTCCAATGCTGCTCCCAGCCGTCCTGTGCATTCCCCAATCTGTAGGCCAAATGCTGAGACGACCTCGTCGCTAGCTAGAAGGTTGTCAAATGCGGTTGCTCTGAGTGTATGTATATCTGGACAGCGCCCCAGGAGCTTGTCATTTTCGGCTTCTGAGACATTCGATGCCACTGCCATCGTCATCGGTATCATTCCCTTGACTCCACTCGCACTCAGTGATCTTAGGGCCGGCAATTGACGGTGAGCCCAGTCGATGTTGGATTTCTTTTGTGAAACCAAGGTAAGCCAAGTACTAGATCGTACGTGCACATCGGTACGACTAGCATGTCTGATTCATTTACTGGTGCGAGATAGTCCAATTACTGGACTGTGACTTGCGTCTTCTGGCTGTCCTTTGCATGATACATCACTCCTCAATGTAGCCTGCGGGTGGTGATGTGTGCCGCCTCATGTGATATCCCGAGTTGCTTGAGATGTCTCAGTGCCTTGAAGATGCTGATTGCGCCGCAGTCGTCAAGAGTCCGTACGCGTTGCATCTCGCCATTTCTGTCTCATATTTGTACTTTATGAAATATGTGTGCCGAATCCGGTGATTCGGTGCTGCATAGATATTGGCTTAAGATTGTTGCCCTCGGGCTCTCCAGGACGACTCTGGATTTCAGTGAGATCCGATGAGGTTGAACTTCGTCCAGAGTCACCAATTGTGCCCGCGCCCCCAATTTCTCCATTCCGAGCTCCGTCTAGTCAAACCTCCCATGTCGCTCTGGATTCCGGGGAGGTACGCTAGTGTTTTGCTTGCTGAGTATCAAAGGATTGTTGGCGCTTGAATTGCCGATTGCGGCCTGTGCCGTCTGTGTGTTTGCCTTGGCCATGTCCGGGGGTGAGATTATCTTGGTAGTTCGGTTTGGAGTATTTGGGGCATTAGGAATCTTCATGACCTTTGCCGCCACACCGTAGGCATTTCCTGTTGTCCTTTCGTGATGCATAGACCTCCCCGGTTACATATGTTGACAGAGGTCGATTCTGTCCGCTCCCGCCACATGACCTATCGGGCTTGACGGTTTTGGATGCGTTCTAAGGTACGTCCTTCGTTCATGAGATTGATGGCCCAAATGTGCGCTATCTGCCGCCCGGATGAGACGACTCTCCCGGTGACTTCTGTTGCTGCTTGTTGTACTTTTTCGGTTCAGTTTCAACATCTGCTGCTCGATCAAAAGGTTTGTCAGTGGGATTGAACTTCCCATTCTCTTGGGTAAACGGTTTGACTCTTGGCAGTTGGTCGGCCTTCAAGCCTGCCCAGACCATATCGTACACCACCGGTTGGAACTGCACATCATCCCACTCTTGTTCTCCCCAATTCCGGCGTAGTCGATTAGTGTATGCTCGTTGGTTCTCGTAGGGGTTGTATTAGCCCTGCGTAAAGTCGTAGAATGATTTCCTAGCCACGTTGGGTCTCGGGTCCGTATCACTGTAAATCTTCTGTATTTCCGCAACGAACAGGTCAAGATGGTTGAGGCATGGTGAGTTGTTCTGTTTTAGGTCTCGGCGCCAGGTAATTGGGTCGATCATAGTCGTGTTTTGCATGTCGCAATCAGTGTGGTTGGCACAGCTTCCAAGGTTGTCTAGGGCATACTGAACCTTGTCCATGTGGTCGTGAGAAAGGTGTTGATGAGTCCGGAAGTTCGATCCAAGTGAGCCGAGATAGGTGTCCAAATCTCGAGCACCGCCGCAATTGCGTTTCAGATGTGCCATTTTGAACTTGTCCTTCTTGTCTAGGGTCAATCATCTGCATCATTCTAGTAGTTCGGTATTGCGCTGAAATAGGATTTCGATCATCTTTTGCTGTCGCTCCACCATCTACCCCAGGTTGATCGTGGATGGTGCAGTTGGCTCGTCATTATCATGCTTGGATTCGGTAGGTCCTGGAGTGTCGTCGTCATGACTGCTCTCTTCGTTGGACAGAGTGTCCTCATTGTCGGTGATGATTCTGTCCCTGCGATCGGAGTCTTTATCTATTGCCACCTCCGCTAGAACTCTTGGAGTGACTGATCCAGTGGTGATCCGGCTGGCGAGGCATGGAGTATCGCGACCGATGGACGTGCGAAACGTCTCTGCGCTCCCAGGTAGTGTTAGAAATGGGTCCGGGTAACCCGCGAGCGGTCCTGGTCTGGACTGGGAAAACAATTCGGTTCGGTTCCAGAACAGTACAAGATCCCGATCAGGAGTGTCTTCGTGGGCCAAACCCGGATCCGTACTTGTCAACATGTGGGTTTCGCCGGGTTTGGCTAGACCCGCCGGTTCCAACCTCCAGTTCTGGGTGTCAGGTTTTTCTATTCATGGTCGCATTTAGAAACCCTACTGGTAATCACAAAATATTAACTCCCACAGGCGATTGTCCTTTTCGGATGAATCAACTGCCTTTATCACTTAAAACAAGAGACACAAGTTCTATGCCCAATCCTGAACATGGAGGTCAGTGGCGCGTCATTGATTTTTGGTCTTGCGTCCTGAGTAATGTAGGTGGCGATTGGATGCAAACGATCATAAATGAGGTATTGGCTGTATTTCCACCCAAAAGAGATAGTAACACTCTCCCTGCTCCATTTTGAGAATGAGCATCAACGGAGTGACAACAATTTTGAGTCTTGTAAGGCAGGTAATTCAAAAGTGACTTGTCCGGTGTTATGCATAACTGATGTATTGGCAGCCTTTAATGGCTAAAGTTCAACCGACACGCTCCCTGCCTAATCATGAGAATGAGCGTAAATGGAGTGTCAACGATTTTTGGCTATACATGATGGTTATTCAAAGCGCGAGATGGCCACGAATGGCTATATATGTAGTTCTGACCCATTTTATCGATTGAAACATTTAGGATCACTGAGTTTCAGAATTGAAAACTAATTAAGTTGTGATTGTGCGGGAGGTTGTCGCGAGACCACCTCATGCTTATTAAGCTTCAAACTCTGCCAAAACGTTGTTTATAGATGTCTGCGATCTGTTGAGGCTCTGTTGACGCTCATTTTCAGTATGGGGCAGGGAGCGAGTTTCTTCCTCTTTTGCCTGAAAAGGCAGCCAATATAATGATTATAGATAACAATTAGTAATTGACAGTATCTCGATCTGACTTACAGGACAAATAATCGTTGATGCTCCGTTAACACTCATTTTGCCACAGGCATTTCCGCATTTCGCAACAATTGACTTTGGCATAGAACATCAATGACTGTGTTTTGGCAGTCGTTCTGTCCATTTCATGTATGTTTTCCTTTATCACTACATTGTTCTTTAATTGTGCATATAGATATATCTTTTATAATATACTTTAAGGTGTCCGCTACTTGTAGATACTGATAATTCTCAAAAAAAACCGTTCCTTTCAATCAATGGTCGTCTTCACCCTCAGATTCGCTCAAAAGGCTGTCATCATCTTCAAAATCAATGTCTGTGGTATTTCCACGCAGCAGCTAGTATACTCAGTAAATCTGGAGTGATATCTTTATCGCACTTGCTATCCTTGGCATATGCATTATGATTGAAAAATTGAGTGTTTGGAAGTGGAGAATGTAAATACACACACTAGGATGGCATACCGTCAATTTCATAACGGTCAATTCAGTCAGTGTGACCTGGTAGCGCAGGTTGCGTTCCGGGAGGAAGTGGCCTCTGGAGCGGAGGCGCCGTCGGTTCTGGTGCAGGGTGGCGGTTCATCTGCTCCTCCAGCATGTCAGCGGATCTTCAGCTGTACCATTTTGGCATGGAAGGCAGCCGGCCATGTGATTTTGCTAAACCATTGCCCGGTGGCTTTCCATCACAGCCTGCACCACCGTATGCCGAGGACACTCAACTCCTCGCATCTTCTCTTCTCGGAATTCGGCGTGAGGTTTCTCTAGTAGTTGCACCGTATCCTCCATCGCAACCACTGTAAATCATCCATTGGCCATTTTCGCCAAATTTAAAGCCAGGCGCAGGTCACACTGTTCCAGCTGTACCCGACCTCCTTGCCTCGCCATAGTAGCAGACATGTTGAAGACCTACAAGAAATCTGTTGCTGCTTCTTAAAGGAAGATTCGGCTATTACCTCAACCATATACGCCTCCATAGCCTCCTCTAGATTCTTGGGAGCCTGATTAGTCCACTCCCGCGGACCTTTATCATGAAATTTGTCTGCGCAAATCCCAGAGCTGGCGGCATCATAATGTTCAAGTTCACGGACTGCGCGGACAAATGCCTTCGTCGACCATGGAGGTTTGCCATTGCGCCCAGCGATCCATTGGTCGTGGAGCTCTCCACGCACACCAGCTGTACATCATAGTCTTAGTTGACCGCCTTCTATATTGATTTGGAGCTACTCACATCCGATTGCTTGCTGCTGCCTATAATTGCTATGTCCAGTCGTATGAACAATTTTCAAATGTGCATCCTGGGCCGTATGTTCGGTGGCTGCAATTGCAGCGTCACGGTGGACTAACTGGTGTCTTCGTTGCTGCTGTGTCACAGCCAGGGGCGCATTGGATGAAGCGCCTGTCGTTCGGCTTGATTCGGATTGTATCACATCGGGCTGAGGTGTGTGTGGAGCCATGACCGGCTGTTGTGGAAAAGGTGAGGAAGATGATAACGAAAAGTGGAAAGTCCTGAGAATTATATAGTAAGCTACCGGTCACAAGGGAATGAATGACTGTCAACTTGCACATTCTACTCAAGATAAATCCTGCTGCCTATCACTGCAAGTTGCAGGTGATTCCAATGGTCCCGCGATTTGCAGTAAGTCAGTCCGATGATGTTTGTTTGTGTGTTGGTTTGCAGGGATTCATTGAAGTGAACAACAGCTGATATCTCATGTTTGATTGATACTGACAGGAAATTCTACCACAGAAACGTCGTCTGGTGATGTTTGTCTCAACCCATAGCTGGGATCTTACATGAAACAGAGGCTAACTGTCATGTCATAATGTACGATTAGCGTCACAATTCCAACTGAAATGAAGGTCAAAATAGAGATTATGCTTGGTTTGAGTTGATAAAACTTATGAACGTTTACATAAAAGACTCAGCTTGCCTCCATGTCGTCCATATCTTGAAACATCCAACATCTTGCCCAACAACAAGGTCAACACACGATACAATGGTCAATGCTCCAAAAAAGAACTTTACTCCACTTCCGGCAGGCAAATACGGCAAATCGACAAAGATGTCCACTGGTCGACGTCATCATGCGAATGAAGACATCAGCAGCTTGGAGGAAGCAAGGGTCCAAGCTTTGGGAGCGTTGCGCAGCTTGCTATCGAAAAACAAGCTTTCAGTGGAGAAAAGACAGGGAACTCACTCTTTAAGCAATGACGAGAAAGAGAAATAGATCAACGATTATGTGGAGAGGCAGACTGCTGTGCCAAAGAGCTAGTTCAAGATGCAGAGACAGCGATTATGCAGGAGCTGAACGATATGACTATTGCTGAAAACTTGGGGGCGACAACCAGCATGCCCGAAACAAGTTTTGAAGAGATGTTGAATACTATCGGAGAGAGTCTGAGCGATCTTGCAAGTTCCATTGAAGAGCTGGATGGGGACGATGAGGGATATGATAAATCTGATACAGAGCTTGGTATGCTGAGTGACGATGATGAACCTGGCCGGGTGATGGGCCCAATATCCAAACCAGTACGGCACCGCTTGGAGAGTTTTCAGCAGAAGCAGATGAAGCTTGACGAATTGACCCAACATGTTTGGGGGGATGCAGCCAACTACTTTAGTGAGAGGGATATGAAGTACGGGACTACCAAATTGAGGGTTCTGGCGGTTGTTAAGCCCCAAATAGACATGACTGCAGCCACGCCATTGCCGATAACATTTGGAGAGCATATGCAGACTCTTGATATTGTCCGGGAACAATTGCCAATGACGGCCGTGACCTCTCGACCAGGAAGTAGTCAAATGAGGCTGTGTTGCGAGAAACCACAGTCACATATATACATACCGGTTTCTTTGCGTGATGCGGCGACCGATTCGATGCCGATTCATGATGCGAAGCCTGTCGAACCCGTAAGCTTTTACCCTTTCCTGAAGCATCGCTAGTTATTTATCATATGGAAATCGGATACGGACAAAGATATGGTGATGGCACCCGCGTCACAGGAAGTATAGATAGCCAATTGGTTAGTTTTCATGACCTATCTCTTGGGAAAGCAATTTGTGTACCTACTTTGCTAGATGTCAGCTGTTTCCTGATTTAAGTGACCGAATTGTGAGACATGATATCTCATCAGTCTGTGTGCAAGGGTCATACAGGCCATGTGAATGGTCTAGACTCCAAATCTAGTTGATAGACGGCCACAAAAATTCATATCGACCTGTCTATTACGGTTACATTAGAAAGCAAAACCTAAAATAGAGATGAAATTTACTAACAAAATTTAACTGAGTGATGTCATACGAGTCATCGGACGAGGGGTCAGTGCGCAGTTCAAACCCCGATCAATCGCAGCCGTTATGCAGCATTAGTTCATGCAGCTAACTGCATAACTCTCCACTCAAACCGGCGGCACGTGGACAAAAATTTTAAAATTGTATATGGTACGTCATGGAAATCGGGGAAAAACAAGCAGGAAAAAGAAAGGTCAGGAAGTCAGGCTCGGTAAGTCAAAAATTGGTTGATCGATCTATATGCCATGATATCCCGGCTCGCAGCACAAAAACACGAAGAAGCTACCTCATTCATCAGACTGATGACGTGAATAGTGGTGGCTCGGATACTCAGACGCGTTGATGCTTTTTGATACAAATGATTCTACCTAGAAATTGTATAACGGCTGTCAATGATGATGGTATTACTTTCAAGAAAAATGATTGCGTACCGAATAGCTGGTGGTATGACTGTAAGGTCAGCGTCAACGCAGCGTCAATGATTTTAGTTTGATCTGTTTGGCAATCAAAGGGTTGCATAGTCACATCAATCCAAAGAGTAATTATTGGCCGGCTTTAGATGCAAAAATGCATGCGACATGCTTGTACACCCATTCTACAAATGAGCGTCAACTGAGAGTCAACGGAGCGTCACCGATATTTGGTCTTGCAATTGGGATAATGACTAGGCTGTGCAACAGCAATCAGCCAATAATGACAGTGTTGGCCGCTTTTATGGGCACAAAGGACCACCAGCATATCGCTACCACCTACTAGAAATGAGGGTCAACGGAGCGTCAATGATTTTTGGTCTCGCGTCATGGATAATTCGGGAGCCGTGCAATGGCATCCACCCATAATTCTATCATAGGCCCCCTTCCTTGGCAACAATGCTAGTGGCGATATCACTACCCCCTCCTAAAAATGAGGGTCAATGGAGCACCAACAATGTTATGTCTCGCATCATGGATAATTCAAGGGCTGTTCAACGGCATACTCCCATAATGATAACATCTGCCGCCTCTCTAGGGACAAATACTAGTGACGATACTGCTACCACCTCCTAAAAATGAACGTCAACCGAGCGTGAATGATTTTTGGTCTCGCATGATGGTTAATTCGAGGGCCCTGCAACGGCATACACCCATGATCCTTCCATTGGGTTCCTTTCTAGGCAAAAATGCTAGTGACGATATCGCTACCACCTTCTGAAAATAAGCATCAACAGATTGTCAACAAGTTTTGGTCTAGCGTCATGGATGATTCAAGGGCTGGGCACCGGCATACTCCCATAACCATACTATTGGCCGCCATTCTAGGCAAAAATGCTGGTGCCGATATCATTACCACCTCCCAAAAATGAGCGACAATGGAGTGTCAACAATGGTTAGACTTGTATCTTGGATGAGAAGACAGCAATGCAACAGCGTTGACCCATAATTGTACTATCGGCTGCCTTTATGGGTAAAAATGCTAACGATGATATCGCAACAGTCTCAGCTTTGTACATCCTTGTATTCAACATCACAATTATGCATGTGATGTCATACAGGTCTGACTTTTTTCTTACTTGTAGATGTAAAGTCATTGATTAAGAACCAGCGTTCTATGTGACTATTATGTATCTTTTGACAGTGAACCAGATTGAATTGCTCAGAGTTCAATTTCCTACTGCGATGTCAGACACAAAATCTCTAAATATCTCAATGTTTGAGGTCATGATATCTTCAAACAATGAACGTGTCTTGATTCATGATTGGAGCAAACTCACTTTTCAAAAAATTCTCGATGCTTGATGGGCTTCAATGAATGAAGACTCGAAGTCGCCTATTGATTGGAATAACTATAGACTTGCGCCTTCGTGAAGATTCTACTTACAATGCGGAATTGAGAAGACTGGCGGCCCCGGCATTATAAGTATCGTTTGTCATCAAGTCCTTCGCCATCCATCAGAAAATGGGACCAACTGAATGGGTAAACACTTGCTGGCAAATGCGCATATCGCAAATTGTAACAAATTAACAGTGTCAGAAGTAACCGAATCGACTAGTTCAACCATTGATGAACCAGCTTTGGCGATACGCATGTGGCAAGGATGTTGAGGAAATCTGATTCTAAGTTTGCAAAAGACATTCAAATTTACCATTCAGGTATTCAGTATACTTACTGAATTGACAGTCAAAATGCTCTAACCAGGCAGAAAAGGACTTTCAAACTGCCGAATTTCACCAGAGCACCTGGAATCGCTACATCATGTTAGGTTTTGTTTCGGCTCATATTTCATGGAACGCAATATCTAACCTGGAACTATGACGGTCATACAACGCATTACGAAGCGAATTGGTGTTACTGCCAGTTAGCACCCTGAGTAAGATTCGCCGGAGGGAATACACAGTGACGGTGGATGCAACGAAGAAGCAACTGCTGTCAAGAAAGAAAGTCAGTTTAGATTTAGACAGATGGACATCGATAAACAAATTCGCAATAACGTTGGTCATTGCCTATTATATGGATAGAAATTGGTCCTTCCGAGATGTACAATTGGCGTTCGATGAGGTTGATAGCCCATTCTATTTCTATTTGGGAAGCTGATTATGGATTACAGGTCAATGGTCAGCTTACGGGAGCACGGTTAGCTGGACATTTGAAGGAAGTCCTTCACCGTTTTGAGCTGACTGACAGCCATTTACTTCAACTTACAATCAATAACGCTTCCTGGAACTACTCGATGACTCGCGAAGCTCAAACTACCCTTGAGGCCTCCGCACTCGAGTGGCCCGCATTGAGAAACCGCATACCATGCATGGTGCACGTCATTCAGCTTGCTTTGGGTGCATTCATGGGCACTCTAGGTGTAAAAGGCAGCACCAAGTCTTGGGAAGCCCATGAGCGTGATCAGCAATTTGGAGAGAATGAAAGCACAGACATTGGGAGGAGTCGACAACTTCGAAAAGAGGGCAATGCTATAATCAACAAGGTGTCGGCCATGAGACCAGGTTTAGCAAAGATAATTGAAAATGTACCTATTTCAACATATTTTGAAAGTGCTGAAACTGACATTCATATAGCAGAGAATGCTTGCTGTATTGATTACACTGACACCTGGTCGTCGAAACGAGTTCACTGAATGTCAACAAGCCAGAGTCCAGATTGCAATACTACCCAATATGGATATGAAGACACGTTGAAACTCGACAATGGAGTTGCTCGAGCACTCCTATGGAGTACATGAATTAACAATCAAGAGGCTTAAAAACCCGAAATACAGTGATTAACGGCCACTGTTCACAACACAGGATGAGTGGACCATTGCCAAGTATGTCATGGAGGTTTGATGGCCATTCCGGTACGGGACCCTGTGGATGTCAAAACATCATACTGTTACTCTGCATCATGTCATTACTGTCTCCAATTACATGTTTGATCACATGGATGGCGTGATGCGAGCTTTATCCAAGAAGAAGACACCATGGAACGAAGACTTATTCTTTTCTGTGAAGTTTGCGCAGCAAATGTTGTCTAAAAAGTATACTGGAGTCACGCCAACGACTGGTATGCTTCTCATTTCGGCACGCATCTTTGATCCTTTCCAGAAGCTGCGATCGTTTGGGAAGTGGGACAAGGGAATGGATATTCATTCTGAAGACGAGACTTCTTATACTACTCAATACCAGGAGGTGTTTTTGAAGGATGTGAAGAGCCAAATACTGCGCCAAACGCAGACGGTTGCCAGTTACTGAATCCGAAAAGATACCGAACAACAATCTCAGCTTCTCTTCAATGGCTTTGAGATCTCCTCAATCTTCTCATGATCCATATGATTACTCCTGCGATGATGAAGAATACCTATTGCCTAACAATGCCGACGATGCGACCCCTGGACGAAGCAATCGTGCAGCACGCTTCTTGACAGCCGCAAGGCTCTATTTGAATTCAACTCCTGGATCACCACAGAACTGGGGGCATATTAATCTGAATCCTAATGATTACCACTCCGACCCAATGGTGATTACTAGAACATTTTGGTTACTGGATATCACCAACTGGTGGTGGCAGCAAGAACAAACGCAATCAAAGTACGCCGATCTCTCAAATGTGGCTCGCAACTTATTCTCTATCATATCTCACGGTGCCGGAATGGAGGCCAGTCTTTGCCTTGGGCGAGATGGGATCGGGTGGAGGCAGTTGAAAACCAAAGGCGAGACTCTTCGCGAACAAGTTGTAGTAAGACAGTTCGCTTGAGCCACTGACAGATTACTGGCTGCTGATGAGCTGGTATTGGATTCGAACAGCACTGATAAGAAGATGGAGATGAAGAGAGTGGCGGAGGAACAAAAGTTGCATCCAATGGCCAAGGTCCATAACATGTTGCAGATGTGACAGGGTAGCCAAAACCAACAAGCTACACAGAAGTAATCTCGCGCTCAGAATACACTGTAAGGGCGCGTACGCCGGCGCTCGGCAGTATAGGGATATGATATGGTATACGGTTGCACACGGGCGCAAGTGAGATTAAGTGTAGAAGTAAGTGGTGAGATATTCGGTACGGAGCTAAGTCTCCGTCGCGATGTCAATATAAGGTTGCCGGTTACCCGGCACTGGACACCTCACGTGACCGTCCGGCAACCCTAACCACGCACGCTTGACAACGCCGTTACATCATCCCCCTCTTTTAGGGCAGAACTCCCGGGCTGCTAAGTACAAATAGAAAC